>Ga0209972_10000014_pt1 | contig 194746 bp, 156 predicted proteins | sample NOAtaG_7_FD_187302 | JGI IMG/M metagenome (GOLD analysis project Ga0209972, IMG submission 187302) | Freshwater lake microbial communities from Lake Erie, under a cyanobacterial bloom - NOAA_Erie_Diel1S_2200h metaG (SPAdes) (version 2) | ecosystem: Environmental > Aquatic > Freshwater > Lake ... | reverse complement strand
AGTGGGGGTGGGGGGTGGGTGGGGGTTGGGGGTTTGGGGGCGTTGTGGGCGGCCGCGGGGGCTGTCTTGGCGGTGTGGGGAGGGGTTGGCCGATAAGGGGAGAGCCGGGCTGGCTCGGCGTGGAGGTGCGCATGGATGCTCGGCGGCTTGTGGTCGTGGTGGTTGGGCTGGTGCTCGGGGCGTGGGCGCTGGCGGGGGGTGCGTGCGCGACGTTGACCAGCGGGGTGACGCAGCCGATCGAGGTGCGGACGGATCCATCGGGGGCGACGGTGGTGGCCGATGGGGTGGTGCGGGGGACGACGCCGTGCATCGTGCGGCTGTATCGCGGCCGCGATGCGACGCTGGAGATCCGCAAGCCGGGGTTCGTCAGCGAGACCGTCTTCATCACCACGCGGATGGACGGGGATGTCATGGCCAAGGTCTTCGGCGGGGCGATCGTGGGCGGGGCGTTCGACCTGGCGACGGGCGCGGCGATGAAACTGGCGCCGGATTCGATCACGCTGGCGCTGCGGCCCGGAGGGACAGGTGGTGGTGAGGGTGACGGCGCGATGGGGGTCGCGGGGGGTGTGGGGGGTGCGGGGGGTGTGGGTGCGTCGGTGGTGTCCGGGGCGGGGATGGTCTCTGCGGCGGAGATTGTCCATCCGCTGCCGCTGGAGATGACGGGGGATCGCGGCGTGGCCACGGGTAACGCGCCCGGGGCGGGGGGCGTGGGGGGCGTGGGGGGCGTGGGGGGGGCGGCGGGAGCTGGTGGCATGTCGGCCGAGCTCGAGGCGCGGCTGGCGGCGATCGATGAGCTCCTGGCGCGCGGGATCCTCACGCCGGCGGAGCACGCCAAAGCACGCGAGCGGGCGATCGCGGAGGCGGTCGGGGGTGCGGGGGGTGCGGGGGGGACGAGTGTTGGTGGTGTGACGACGCCGTGAGCGGCGTGCGGGGGCACTGCGTGCGGGGGCACTGCGTGTGGGGTGGTACGGGCCGCGCGGGGGTGTTGCTACGCTCGTGCATGAGTGCGCGGCGGTACGACCTTGTGGCGATCGATCTCGACGGGACGCTCCTGGACCACGCCGGGCGCGTGAGCGAGGCGAACATCCGCAGCATCCGGCGGGCGCGTGATGCGGGGATGGTGGTGGTGGTCTGCACGGGGCGCGCGCTGATCGAGACGCGGGCGGTGCTGGCGGCGATCGATCTGCACGATCCGGTGGTGGTCTCCGGCGGGGCGATGGTGGCCGACCCGGTCACCGGGGCGACGCTGGAGCGATTCACGCTCGAGCCGGCGCTGGTGTCGGAGGTGGTCTCGTTCCTGCACGCGCGCGGGCACGCGGCGCTGGTGCTCAAGGATCCGCACGCGACGATGTACGACTATCTCGCCGTCACGCCGCTGGCGGCGGGTTCGGACGGTGGCGGGCCGGGTGAGGAGGGGCTGGACCCGGCGTCGCGCTGGTGGTTCAGGAAGATGGGCGTGCGGGTGCGATTCGCCGCGGCGCTGCACCATGATGAGCACCCGGAGCACAGCATCCGCGTGGGCGCGTACGCGGCCAATCGGCCGGTGGATGAGCTCGCATCGGAGCTGCGCGAGACCTTCGGCGACCGCACGAACCTGCAGCACTTCCAGGGTGCGCTGCTGCCCAAGGAACGGACGGACCAGGGCATCACGAGCGTGCACATCGTCGAGGTGTTCCATCAGCAGGCCGACAAGTGGCAGGCGATCGAGCGGCTGATCGGGCGGCTGGGGATCGATGCATCGCGCGTCGCGGCGATCGGCGACCAGCTCAACGATCTGTCGATGATCACGCACGCGGGTGCCGCGGGCGGCCTGGGCGTGGCGATGGGCAACGCGCACGAGCGGATCCGGGCGGTGGCCGGACGCGTGACGGCGGGGCACGACGAGAGCGGGGTGTCGGTGGCGATCGAGAAGATGCTCAGCGGGGAGTGGTGATGGAAATCACCAAATGGTCAAAGTTCAAATGGCCAAATGGAGACAGGCCAGGGCGATCTCCGTAACGATGGGAATTGCCGATAGGGGACCGGGGATCAGACCCTGCGTCGCTTCCGGGGGCGGCCGCACTCGGGGCACACATCGCCGCGGATTTCAAGGAGGGAGTAGCCGCACTTGGCGCACTGACGCATGCCATCCCCGAGCGGGGCATCGGGGATCAGGAGCCACATCGCTGCGGCGATCAGCGGCATCATCATGGCGAGGATCAGCGGATTGGCGAAGGGAGAGTTGAGCACCCAGATCGAGACGATGAAGATGAGCACAACTCCAACGCACAGCGACACAATCAATTGCTTGCGTGCGCAGGCCAGAGCCAGCAGAAGAGCCAGGGGCGCTCCAAGCACGAGCGAGATCAGGAACGCCACAGCGCCCAGTCCGGACCCGCGAGCAACCCACTGGGCCAGTAGGATCGCCTGAAACAAGAACGCAAACCAGAGGACCGCGATGCGAGTGGCGACGATCATTGTGTGTGGTCGAACAGCCGAGGGGGGCTTGTGTGGTAGACCTCTTCGACTGGGGTTCGTCACTTGGCAATGAACTGCGCCCGCGAGTTCCGGACTCTCGCGTGGGCGGCTATGGCATATGGATGCAGGATCGTATCCACGCTTGCCTGACCTGTTGACGCGAGTATGGATCGCCGCACTCCAGACAGACTCCCGTTCTCAGTACGGCGATCGTCAAGGCGTATGTGCTTTGGGGTACGGCCCGCGAACCAGATGGGGGACTGGCCGGCGCGCGGCACGGTCCACGCGATCAGGGGGCGTGGGGCCTGAGCGGCGTGTCAAAAACACTCGAGACACGCAGTGCCGATTTTATCTTGTACCAAAATGGTTGCTTCCGGACAGGCACGCGTTACCCTCTGGTCTCGATTGCCGGCCTGTCGGCTCCGCCGAGGTGGCGGGCGGACATGGCCGCGGGTGGCTCTGGAGGTTTGAGATGATGATCACGCGAACTTCGGCGGTGGCGATGGCGGCGGGTGTTGCTCTGGCGATCGGCGGCATGGCGCCGCAGGCGCATGCGCAGCTTCTGGCGCTGTACTCGTTCGATGATGCGTCGTTCGCGGACATCAGCGGCAACGGCTACACGCCGACGAACACGAATGTCACGTTCGCGTCCGGCGGGTTCGAGGGCGGCTCGGCGTTCTTCAACGGCATCAACTCGTTCCTGCAGATCGGGCTGGACATCAACCCGACCGCGCTGCCGCAGTTGACGATGGGATGCTGGGTGCGGGTCGATGATGACTTCGACAGCCCGATCCGCCAGTTCATCAGCCACGACAGCGGCGGCTTTGATCGCAGCCTGGGGATCGACTTCCGCGGCGGCCTGACGGGGTACTCGGCGTTCACCGGCTCGGGGGTGCTGGGCGGCGCGCCGGTGGTGGCCAACGAGTGGGCGTTTGTCGCGGTGGTGTACGACCAGACGGCCGGCAGCGTGACGCTGCATGTCAACGGCAGCAGTTTCACGACGCTCTCGACCGCGGGCTCGGGCAACACGTTTGTCCGTCTGGGTTCGAACCCCGCCTTCGGCGAGTTCTTCGGCGGGCAGATGGACAACGCGTTCTTCATCCGCGGCGCGCTGAGCCCGACGGAGATCACGCGCATCCGCGAGGGCGGGATCAACGCGATCATCCCGACACCGACCGCCGCGGCCGGGCTGGCGATGCTGGGCGTGGGCGGCCTGATGCGACGTCGGCGCTGATGGCGGTGGGGGTTGGAGCGAAGAATCCGAGTGATGATCTTGCCATGCCCCGTCTCTCTCCGGGGCGTGGCGGTCATTTCGGAGGCGCCGGAGCGCTCACGGCGTGGCCGCGCGTTCGCGGGAGAGGCGTGAGAAGCGGGCGTATGCGGTGGCGACGGCGAGCATGAGCAGGCCGACGATGAACAGGGCGATGATGCGCCAGGTGGGGTTGGCCGAGGCGAGGTCGTACGTGACGAGTTTGCCGCCGGCGAGCATGAGCAGGCCCAGGCCCAGCAGGCGCGCCGCCGGGCGCTCGCGCAGGAAACCGAAGACCACGAGCGCTGTTGCGAACGCGGCCCACCAGATGGACACCGTGACGCTCTGGGTTGTCTGATCCCGGGTCAGGTCGCTGACGAGGCGCGCGACCTCGAAGGAGGAGACGGCCCAGGTGAAGAACGCGATCATCGGGGTGATGGCGCCGGCGGACTGGGCGACGACGCCGGGTCGGTCGTTGGGCGGGGCCGCGTCGGAGAGCGCTCGCAGCGTGTACATGCCCGCGGCGAAGAGCGCGAGCATGGCGACGGCCGGGTGCAGGAGCGACTGGTTCGGCGAAAGGTGCGAGGACCAGCTCGGCAGCATGCCCAGAAGGCCGATGATCATGGCCGCGAAGAACGCGGCGAACGCGAGCGAGTGCACGCGGAATGGGCGGAGCAGCGCGCCCAGAAGCGTGGCCAGACCCGCGGCGAGCATGATCGTGATGGCCACGCCGGCGGCAGTGCGCTGCTGGACAAGCGCGGCGGTAAGCAGCGTTGCGTGGGCGATGAGCGTCAGCATCGATGCGGGGATCGGTGTGCCGAGCGGGCCGGAGGTTTGCGTCGGGCGGAGGAGCGATGCCGCGGCGTACGCGGCCAGCAGCCACGCGGCGGCGACGATCGAAGCCTGCGCGATCGCGGGTGCGATGTTGACGCCGAGCAGGAGCGGAGTCGGGTCGGTATCGAACACGCCGGTCGCGACCAGCAGCGCAAGGCGGATGGTGGCCAGCACGAGGACCGAGCCGGCGTACACGAGCAGGCCGGTGGAGCGCAGGCGCAGGGCCGCGAGGGTGGCGGCGACGCCGAGGACGGTCCAGGCGAAGTACGCCGCGGGGCCGTGTGTCGCATCGGCGATGCAGAGGATGATCAGCGCGCCGGTCTGGATGAGCATGAGCGTGGCGAAGCGCTGCGCGGCGGAGACGGGTGCCCGCGTGAGCGTCTGGCCGATGGGTGCAAAGGCCAGCGCCAGGGCCAGCGAGGCGACGGTGAGCGCGAGCGGGGCGAGGAGTGTCGGCGCGAGCGCCGAGTGATCGAGGACCATCATGCTCAGGGCGACGGTCCAGGCGGTGACGCCCATCGCGCCCAGGTGCGAGATCGATCGTGCGGCGCGCGTGGGCGTGGTGGTGCCGGTTTCGGCTTCGGGATCGGCGGGCGGTGCGGCTTGGGGACGCGAGAGGTACGCGAGGGTCGCGTGCGTGATCATCCAGAGCGTGCCGGCGAAGATGATGACCAGCAGCGGGTGTGTTGAGCGATGCTCGAAGCCCCAGGGCCAGCCAAGGAGCATGGTCAGTGTGATGGCCAGCGACGCGGCGGCGGAGAAGCGCGAGCGGTCAAGGACCGTGAGGATGAGCATCGTCGCGCAGAGCACGAGCATCTGCGTGGGGAAGGCGAATGCGGTGCCCTCCGGGGCGCGGATGAGCAGCGGGGCGATGGTGCTGGCGATGACGGTGACGACCGCGAGCGTCCCGAGTTGCTGACGCCAGGAGAAGTACACACCGCCGATGAGCAACGCAAGGAGCGAGTACGGCGCCGCGGCGGGAGGGAGAATCTGGAATGTTGTGTGTGCCGCGTACGCCGCGGCGTAGAGACCGGCGATTCCCGCGGCGCCGAGGCCGACCGCGGGCCAGGGCGCGTTGCGTCGACGGGCCACGACGCTGAGGAAGCAGAACGCGGTGCCGAGCAGCGCGATGCCCAGGCAGCGGACCTCGCCGGGGATGTTGCCGATCCAGCCGCGGTCGTAGGCCATGATGAGGAACAGGGTCATGGCCAGAACGATCGTGAGCCCGCCGAGCACGGCCAGCACGCGTCCGCCGACGATCTGCTCGATGAGCGAGCGCTCATCGGGGGCGGTCGATGGGGGCTCATCGGTGGTGACTTGGGCGGCGCGGGTAACTGGGGCGGTGTCCGGCGTAGAGCCGGGGGTCGTGGCGGCGGGCCGAGGGGCATCGGCGGATGCGGCCGGGTCGGATTGCCGCGAGGTGTGAGCGGCGCTTCGGCGCTGGGCCAGATCCCGAAGAAAGTCCTTGGTCGGCGTCAGCGGCTGGGCGGTCGCGGCCGGGGCGGGGGCCGGGATTGGGCCCAGGGTTGGGGCCGCGGCCGGTGGTTTGGCCAGAGCCGGGAGGCGAAGGTGCGTCCGGATCCTGACAACCTCTGATTCCAGGCCATCCAGGCGGGAAATCAAGGCATCCACGCGGGGGTCGGCCGCGGTGGCAGGGGCGGGAGAGGGGCCTGAACCTGGCGATTGGTTGGAGTCTTGCGGCATGGTCATGGGGGCCTCTGGGGTTGAACGGAGTGTGAATTAGTGTTCACTAACAAACGGGTCAAGGATGCAGTATTCAAGGAAAAATCCCTTGTTTGGGTGGATCGAGGGCGAGATGTGGCCACGGCCAAAGCGCAGCGAATGCGACAAACTGTGCGGTCATGACGAGGCGGGGCGACGCAGAGGCCTGTTCGTTCGCGAGCGTCGCGCGATCAGTCGGGCTTGGCGATGTTCAACTCGGTGCGGAGGAGTTCTTCGACGAGTTGGCTGACGGCCTTGGTTGCGCCGGGGGAGGCGATGTTGACGGCGACGATGGTGGCGGCGTTGTGTTCGGGGGCAAAGCGCATGAAGGCGTACCACGTCGTGTTGGAGCCGTTGTGCCAGAGCGTGGTGCCCAAGCCGGGCAGAGGCTGGACGACCCAGCCGAAGGCGTAGTCGGTCCCTGCGATGGGCGGGGTGTGGAGCGTGCGGACGGTCTGCGGGAGGAGCCCGGTGGCGGGCGGTGCGGTGGCGGGCGGTGCGGTGGCGGGCGGTGCGGTGGCGGGCGGTGCGGTGGCGGATGGTGCGGCGGTGGTGGGTGCTGCGGGCGGGAAGGCGGCGCGATGGCCGATCAGGTGGAGGTTGACAAAGCGGGCCCAGTCCTCGAGCGTGAGGCTGACGCGGCCCGCGGGGGAGATGGCGGGGGGGTTGTCGGCGTTGCGGGCGGGCATGAAGGGCTTGCCGGCGCGGGTGTGGCCCCAGATGGTGGCGGGGGTCTTGGCATCCTGCGCGGTGTCGGCACCGGCGACGCCCCAGACGGGATCGGTGATGCCCAGCGGAGCGAAGAGGTGCTTGGCGATGAGCGAATCGTACGGGCGGCCCGTGGCGCGCTCGAGCATGAGGCCGGCGAAGGTGAAGCCGGCGTTGGAGTAGATGTGCTTTGTGCCCGGGGGCGCATCGGAGGCCCTAGCGGCCATGGTCTCGAGCGCGTGCCAGCGGGCGAGGTACTCGGGGCCGGCGTGATTCCAGAGACGGGACCAGAGGCCGCCGGCGCGCATGTCGCCGGTGATGCCGGCGGAGTTGCTGAAGAGTTGAGCGAGGGTGATGTCGGGCCAGTGCGGCGACATGCCCGGGACAAGTTCGGGGAAGGACTGGGCGAGGGTGGTGTCGAAGGTGATGACGCCATCTTCAACGAGGATGGCCGCGAGGGTGGCGGTGAAGGCTTTGGTGCAAGAGCCCAGGTGCCAGTGATCGGTGGGCAGGACGGGGGTTGTCGAGTCCTTGGAGCGCGTGCCGGCGACGCCGAGGGCGACCAGGGCGCCATCGCGGATGATGGCGGCACCGATGCCGGGAATCTCGGGCGTATCGGTCAGGACCTTGGCCAGGCGCGGGGCCAGGTCGCGGCGAGGCGCGGCGGTGTTGAGGGTGGGCCACGAGCGCGGGGCGGGTGCCGCGACGGGGGCGGTGCCGACCTGGACGGTGGGGGCTGGAGGCGTGGCGTCGGTGGGCTGCGACTGGCCGATGGCGCGGCCCATGGCGGGGCCAGTCGCGGGCGCGAGCGTGGCGATGCAGGAAGCGGCGAGGGCCAGCGCGGCGAGGCGTGCGGGGAGAACTCGAACGGGCATGACCTGGCCTCCGTGAATGTGCGTGCGGGTTCCTATTGTTGGCCCTGATGCTCAGGTACCGCGTCTGCAAGTCGTTCGAGGTTGAGTCGGGGCACATGCTCAGCAAGCACGCCGGGCTGTGCCGATTTCCGCACGGGCATAGCCGACGGATCGATGTGGTGTTCAGCGCGGCGAGACTGGACTCGCAGGACATGGTCGCGGACTTCAAGGCGCTGAAGCTGGCGATGACGCCGATCGTGCGCGCGTGGGACCATGCGATGGCGATGAACAGCGCCGACCCGATGCTCGGCCGCATGGGCGCGGATCAGCGCGTGGTGGTGTTCGAGGGCGAGGACCCGACGACGGAGGTCATGGCCCGCGCGGTGTACGAGCACCTGTCGCGCGAGCTGCGCAGCGGCAAGACATACACGGATGAGAACGGTCAGACGTACCGGCTGCCGGGGCCCGAGAGCGATGTGCGTCTGGAGCGGGTGCGCGTGACGGAGACGAGTTCCTCGTGGGCGGAGTATGGGGAGTGAGGGAAGAAGATGGCCGAGTGGTCGAGTTCGTTCACTGACCACCCGGAGAGCCGACTCACTGCCCGAAAAGGTTCTTCTCGCCGAAGTAGCCCTTCTTTTCGAAGTACTCCATGGCCTCGGGCACGGTCTTGAAGACCTTCGTTGCCGTTTCGGTGATGAAGGGCGAGGGGTGCTTCTTGGGCTTCCACACGACGAAGACTTCTTTGGTGTGTTCCCAGGCGTGCTGGAGTTCGCGTTCGACGCCGGAGGAAAGGCCCGGGATGTCTTTGCCGTCGCGGCCGGGCAGTTCGGGGACCAGGGAGACGATCATGTCGGACTGGTCGATGAGCTTGAAGTCGCGCATGTAGATCTGGCCGTCGACATCGCCGGCGATGTCGAGAACCTCGCGGACCTTGACCTTGATGGTCTCGGCCGCGGCGGCTTTGGAGCCGCCGAAGGAGTGGGGGGAGACATCGAGGTAGTCCTTGCCGTCGCGTGCGGCGGCGATGGCGCGTTCGAGCAGGAGTTTTTCGTCGACGTCGCCCGGGTCGAAGCAGATGAAGTGCTTGGCCAGCTCAGCGCGGAAGTCGTCGATCTCCTTGAGCACATCGGGCATGTCGACGACATGGCTCATGGGGAAGGACGGGTAGACCTTGCGCATGCCGGGTCGGCAGATCAGGCGGAAGAGGGTCTGGCGGGTGTCGATGTGGCGGCCGCGGGAGAGGATGTAGAACTTGCTGCCGGGCACGGCCTGGCTGAGCAGTTCTGTGGCGAGGATTTCCTCTTCGCGCCAGACCATGCAGTCCTTGAGCGTGGCGTCGATGTCGTGTTCTTTGTGCAGGCGGTGGTGGACGACCTCGATGTTGTCGACGAGGCAGACGAACAGGTCGGGCTTGAAGGCCGCGATCTGGTCGAAGTCGAAGGCGGCGAAGAGGCCGTGACGCCAGCGGAAGGTGGCGTGGGTGTTGGCGATGACGTTCTTCTGATCGCGGCTGTTGGCGATGATGTCCTTGAACGCGGCGCGGCGGAGGGAGTTGAGCCGAGAGAGCGGCAGGTCGAGGATCTTGCCGGGGCGCACGTCGCGGGTTTCGGCGTACATCATGTCGCCGACGTGGAAGGCCTGGATGGACTCGCCCTGTGTTCCCGCGAACTCCGCGGCGGCGTTGATGTAGGACTTTTTGTCGAGGCCGATCTGACCGGTGACGATGGCGCGCATGGTCGGGGAGGGTAGGTGGGGAGGCGGGGCGCGGGGGAGTGTGCGGCACCGGCCGCGGGGCGGGTCAGCACCAGACAAGACGCGGCGGATCGTGCGGATCGGTGGCGTGCGCGGGGATGGTGGCGTGGATGAAGGCGATCTGGCCGAGCGAGCGGGCCAGTGCGGTTGCTTCGACGATGTTCAGGTCGGGCAGCGCCAGGCCGGGCTCATCGGGCCATCGGCGCGAGGGGTCGCGGTTGATGCTGGGCAGTCGGCGATCGGCCAGGTGCTCGGTGAGCGTGAGCAGGCGTGCGTGTGCGTGCGCGTTGGCTTGGGGCGTGGCGGGTGTCGCGTGCGGGTTGTGCGCGGTGATGATGGAGATGCTGGACCAACGCGCTTCGCGGAGCAGCGAGAGAGCGTCGGGCGCGGGCGTGTCCGGGCGGAGAATGAGGCAGGCGCGGGGCATCAGGACGCAGTAGTGCGTGGCGCTGAAGGCGAGGAGAAGACCGGGGTCGTGCACGCGGTGAGCGTACATCACGCCGCGGCGGCGCTGGGGTCGGACGGGGAAGCGTCGCCGGCGGGCGCGCGGGTCGGGTTGTCGAAGACCTGGTGGAGGATGCGGTCCTTGCCGTTGCGCTTAACGTCGTACTGCAGAGCGTCGGCGCGGGTGATGAGTTCCTCGACGCTGACGGGCGCGCGGCGGAAGGTGGCGACGCCGATGCTGGTGGTGACGGGCCAGTTTCGAGCGGCCATTTCGCGTGCGACCAGGGAGCGGAGTTTGGAGACCACGGCGTCGGCGGAGGCGTGGTCGGTGTCGGGGAGCAGGACGACAAACTCGTCGCCGCCGATGCGGGCGATGAGGTCGGACTCGCGGATGTGATTGGCGATGGTCTGTGCCAGGATGCGGAGAACCTCGTCGCCGGTGGCGTGGCCGAGGGTGTCGTTGACGGGCTTGAGGTTGTCAACGTCGAGGAACGCGACGGTCAGCGGCGTGCCCAGACGGCGTGCGCGGGCGAGCTCGCGCTGCGCGGTGTTGAGGAACGCGCGGCGGTTGGCCACGCCGGTCATCTCGTCGGTGCTGGCCAGAGCGCGTTGGAAGTCGGCGTGTGCGCGGAGGGTCGCGATGAGCCACATGACCAGAATGAAGAAGGTCATGCGGACAACGCACATCCAGGCGATGACGGGCAGGGGCATGTCCTGCGGGACGACGGAGTACTGATCGAGGAACCACAGCCCGCCGCAGATGGTGGCGATGGCCAGCCCGAAGGATCGTCCGAGGAACCAGGTCGCGCAGGTGACGGGCAGGAGGTAGAAGACGGCCAAAGAGATGTAAGGTCCGGTGGCCCGGTCGAGCAGGGCCAGGCCGCCAACGACGAGAAGGCACGCGCTCAACAGCACCGGCTTGGGCAAAGCGTTGAGAGAGCGAACGACTGCGAGGAGCAATCGGTCTGGTTGGTGGTCGCGACGAATCACTCGCGGAGATATCGGCCCCTCAAGGGCAGGACTGAACCCGATCTTCGCAAGATTGCAAGAGTTCTTCGCGAGGTTATTGGACGTTCAACGCGCGGGATCTGCGCCGAGGAGATTCTCAGCCTCGGCGGAGGCGAGCTGGTCGCAGCGCTCGTTCTCAGGGTGACCGCTGTGGCCTCGGACCCAGTGGGTGCGCAGATCGTGCGCGGCGGCGAGTTGGTCGAGGGCCTTCCAGAGGTCGTCGTTCTTGACGGGCGCTTTGGTGGCGGTTTTCCAGCCGCGGGCTTTCCAGGACTTGAGCCACTGGCTCAGACCGTCGAGGACGTACTTGGAGTCGGAGTAGAGGTCAACGGTGCTGGGGCGCGAGAGCGTGGAGAGACAGTTGATGACCGCGGTGAGTTCCATGCGGTTGTTGGTGGTGTCGGGCTGTCCGCCGGCGCGCTCGAGGGTTTTGCCGCTGGCCGGGTGTTTGAGGATGAACGCCCAGCCGCCGGGGCCGGGATTTCCGAGGCATGCGCCGTCGGTGTAGGCCAGGACGTGCGGCTTGGCGGGCCCATCGGGTTTGGCCGCGGCGGCTCGGGGGCGCGGGGTCATGTGGGCTCCGCGGCGGCGCGTTGGAGGGCCATGTCGTGAGCGCGGGCGTAGGCCTCGCCGAGGACGGACCAGTCGAACTGCCAACTTTGCGCTTCGACCTGATTCCGGAGGCTGATGCGGCCTCGGCGGTCCATCTTGCAGAACTCGAGCATGTAGCGGGTGAGTTCGGCGGCGGCGTCGGAGTACGAGCGGCCGCGGCGGTGGACGACCCACAGACCGGGCTGATCGGCGCGGCGGAACTGTTCGTAGACGTACGAGCCGAAGCCGGCCAGGTCGCTGGTGATCGCGGGCACGCCCATGGCGACGGACTCGAGCGGGGTGTAGCCCCATGGCTCGTAGGCGGAGGGAAAGACGCCTAGGTGGCAGCCGCGGACGAACTGTTCGTAGTCCATGCCCCAGAGGGGATTGGTGGGGGAGATGAAGTCGGGGTGGTAGACGACCTTGACGGGGTCGTCGTGACGATTGAAGAGCCAGACGTTGCGGACTTGCGCGAGCACGGGATCTTCGCCCTCGTCCTCGACCATGTGGGTGGTGACCAGGGGGAGGCGGTCGACCTTGAGGGCCTGCTGGATTCGGCGGTAGCGGAGGATCCAGTGCTCGTCGACGAGTTCATCGAGGTTGACGCGTTTGCCGGTGGCGCCGCGCTTGAAGAGTTTGTCACCGACGCTGGACATGATCTGATCGCAGACGGTCTGGAACTCGTTGAGTACGCCGCGCTGCTGAAGGGCCCACGGATGGAGGCTCTTGGTGCTCCGTCGGGTGATGATGAAGAAGACCACGGTGATACCGAGGTTGGCGGCGCGGAGCTCGGCGTTCAGGCGGGCCATGGCTTCGAGAGAGATGTCAAAGCCCTTGTTGCGCGGCTCGTAGCGGCCGGAGGTGAAGAAGTAGAGGGTCTTGTCCAGGTCGAAGGAGTATGACGGGAAGAAGTGGCCCATCACGAAGCGATGGATCTTCTCCTTGAACGTCGCGTGCATGCCCTGAAACTCATGGCCGACGTTGTAGCGCTGGATGTCCAGGCCGTTGGGGAGAATGACCTCCGGCCGGCGGCCCAGAAGGCCCTCACACTCGTCGGCGGTGATGCTCGAGACGGTGGTGAAGACGTGTGCCGCGTGGGCACAGGAGCGCTCCATGAGGTGCTGCGTGCGGACGAGGTATCGGTCGGATTCGTGGGCGTCGTTGATGGTGCCCCAGGAGAGCCGCTCGTAGAAGTCGGCCTCGTTGCTGGCCATATAGCGGCCCAGGAGCGTGGCGTGGGTCTGAAAGATCAGGCCCGCGCGGCAGCGCTGGTGGCGGAGCATGGGGATCGCCAGCGCGCCCATCCACTCGTGCATGTGCGCGAGCACCGGGGCCTGAGCGAGCGAGGCGTAGTGGGTGATCTTCTCGACGACGCGGCGGACGGCCTCGGCGAAGGAGATAACGCCGTCGATGAGCGGATCGGCGACGGGCGAGGGGATCTTGTGGTCGTTCCAGAGGCGGAACTTGGTGCTGTCGAGCGATGCGGTGCCCTGCCAGTGATCGATGAGGATGCATCGCGGGCGGCCGGAGATCATCCACCGGCCGTGGCGGACGTTGAGCCCCTCGGCGCGGAGGGCCTCGACGGCGGCGCCGATCGGGCCGCTGGCGGTCGCTTCCTCGAACTCCAGCGCGGCGGTCTGCGCGTTCCACGGGCCGATGAGGCAGTAGCGCTCGCCCCAGCGGTCGACCATGATCGGGGCCTTTGACCGGAGGACCTGATAGATGCCGCCGACCTGATTGCAGACCTCCCAGCCGACTTCCAGCAGGATGGGCGGTTCGGTCGCCGCGGCGGCGCTGATCGCCGAGGCGGAACGTGCGGAGTGATCGGGGCCGGGAGCCGCTGGAGCCATGGTGCCGGACTGTATCGCGCGGGGCGGGGTCGGTGGCCTGTCTGCGGGCGGGTGTGGGCGCGGTGGGGTGCGTAAACGCGTGAGCGTGCGGACGTGTCAGGGGGTCCAGCGGAGCGCCCCCGCGCCGGCGACGGGGCGGACCCCGGGATCGTCGGGCTCGAGCGGGAGATCGGGCGTGGGCGCGGTGATCAGGGTGGCGCCGGTGATCGGCAGGACTCGCGGATCGAGCGTGCCCTCGGCGGTCGGTGAGAGTTCAACGCGGAGCGTGCCGACGGGGATGATCGTGTGCTCGCGTATGACGCGGACGGTGACTCCGGAGCGGTCGAGCAGATCGAGCAGATCGGCAAGGTCCGAGCCGGGGGAGAGTCGCGCGATGTCATCGACGATCGGGGCGATGAGCACTTCGCGCAGGCCGACGGAGTGAATGAGGCCGGGAATGGCGGCCCAGCGGTCGCGGCGCGGGCCGGTGATCACGGCGCACGGCGCGGTGCGGAGGCCGGTTGCGCGGAGCAGGCGGGGCAGTTCGCGCTCCAGGCGGCGCACCGGCCAGACGGCCGCGGCGCCGGCATCGATGATGAGCGTTTCGGCGTTGTCGCGGATGAGCGTGCAGCGGCCGCCTTGGACATCGAGCGAGTCGATGGCGGTGGAGCGATCGGGTAGTGTGGAGGCGATGGTCCAGAGCAGCAGCGGGATGAGGGTGAGCGCGAGCGTGCGCGGGGCGGTGAGCGGATGTGAGCGGGGCGCGGTGGGGGTGGTTGCGGTGGGGGCGGTTGTGGTGGAGACGGGCGATGTGGAGGTGAGCGCAGATGGTGAGGCGGCTGTGCCGTCGGCGCCCGGTTCCTGCGGCGCGGCGGTTGCCGGCGGTGGCGAAGCAAAGACGTGCGTTGCGTAGACGAGCCAGAGGGTCATCGCGCTCGCCAGCGGGAGGCTCAGGCCGGGGGTGAGCAGCACGCTCCAGGGCACCGCGTGATCGAGGACGCTCACGACGCCGAGCGTGGCTTGGCCCATGAGCGCGAGCGCGGGCGAGAGGATCGTGTGGATGATCGGCAGGAACGTGCCCAGCAGGAGCATCGCAAAGCCGAGCCAGAGCACGGGCACAAGCATGGGCACGACGATGATGCTCGCGGGAATGCCCAGCAGCGAGACGGTGCCCGTGTGCGCGGCGACGAGCGGCGCGCTGATGAGCCACGCGACGATGCAGGCGCTGGTGAGCGTGCCCAGGCGCGTGCGAACGGCCAGCAGGAAACGGGTCGTCATCGAACGTTGCACGCCGAGGATCGGGCGGGGAAAGAGCCGGTGATCGAGCGCATCGGCCAGAAGGAGCAGGGCGGCGGTGGCGGTAAAGCTCAGCGCAAAGCCAGGCTCGAAGATCTCCGCGGGGCGGGCGATGGCCATGGTGGCGCAGGTCCAGCCGAGCGTGTTCAGGCGGTCGTAGCGTCGGCCCAGGGACTCGGCGAGCAGCATCACGAGCACGATGATGCACGAGCGGACAACGGGGGCCTCTGCCGGCACGAGAAGGAGATACACCAGCACGAGCAACGCGACCAGGAGCGAGCTGAGGCGGCCGCGTTCGCCGAGCAGGCGCACGGCGAGCACCGCAAGGCCCGCGAGGACCATCACGTGAAAGCCGCTGATGCTCAGCGCGTGAACCAGGCCGAGGCGTGCGAAAGACTGCGAGGTGTCCCAGAGGTCCGGATCTTCGACACCCAGGAGCAGCGCACCGATCATCGCGTTGCTGGCGCGGGTGCCGGCGCTTGCCGAACGATCGGCGGGTGGGGGCTGCATGGCCGCGAGGGAGTCGGCGACGGCGTCGCGGAGCGGCGCCAGCGCGCGGTGCCAGAGCGAGCGGACGCGGAGCGCGAGCGTGTGCGCCGGGTCGGCTGGCGGGAGGATGGAGATCGCATCGGCGGATGGAAGGACGATGGTGCCCAGGTCGCCGCGGCCCCAGGCGCGCTCGCGGCGGTCGGGTGAGCCGAGGTTGGCCGGCGGTGCGGTCGGCCGCCAGAGGCCGCGGGCGGTGATGATGGTTCCGACGGGCGGGATGGCGTCGGGCGGGGCGTTTTCGATGATCGCGGAGATGTACGAGCGCGAGGGCAGGGATTGATCGGCCAGCGAGGCGACACGAAGTGTCACACGGCTGCGCGGGGTGATTTGCGGGCGCGGCGCGCGGCCGGGGATGGGCTCTGCGAGCAGTTCTGTCGCGGGCGTTGCGACGATCGCGATGAGTGAAGTCGCGGCGAACGGCCGCGTCGCGGCGGTGGCTGGTTGGGCCAGGTGCGACTCGAGCAGGCGCGTGGGTGATCGCTCGATCCGCTCGACCCATGACCACGCCCCCGCGAGCATCGCGGCCAGCGCGAGCAGCGGGAGGGATCGGTGCGCCCGATTGGCCAGTGCAAAGGCCGCGATGCCCACGATGGCGGTGCACAGGCCCAGTGCTCCGGGCACCCACGACGGCGCGGGCGATGCGACACCCAATGGCAGTTCGAGCGTGACGCCCTGTGCCCAGTGAGAGACGACTCGGGCGAGCGCGATGCCCAGCAGCACGAGCCCCGCGGCGATGACGCCGGGACGGGCCGTGCGGCGAGCTGGCGGGTGCGAGCGGGGCATGAGGGTCAGGGTTGGATGGCGGACGGGGGCTTGGTGGACGGGGGCGTGGCGGGCGGCTGTGTGTCGGGCGGCAGCGCGGCGAGCCGCGGCGCGATGAGACGGTGCAGCGCGAGCATCTGCTGGCTGGCCCATGCAAAGCCGATCGCGGCGATGATGAGCGCGGGCGTGAACGAGCCGGTGAGCGCATACAGCCCGACGCCGAGTCCCTGGAAAATGCTGCCGCGGAGCCCGACGAGGGTTGCGTGAATGGCCACGTACTGGGGCACCTTGTCGGCGCTGGGCGCGAGTGTGACCGGGCCCATGAGCCAGCCGACACTCGCGCCGGCGGAGCAGATGCCGAAGACGATGCTCGCGGCGGAGAGCTCGAAGGTGTCCGAGGCCCAGATGAGCATGAGCGGGTAGAGGGCGTAAACGGCGAAGGCCAGAGCGCTCGTGCGGATGGGGCCGATGCGATCGGAGAGCAGGCCGAAGGGCATGGTCATGACCAGCGTCGCGACGAGCGTGGCGACGTGGGTGGAGCGAGCGATCTGGTCGTAGTCGAGGGCGAGTTTGTCGGTGACAAGGAGCGGGAGCAGGGCCCAGCAGATCATCCAGCCGACGCCGTAGGTCATGAACGCGGCTTCATAACGAAAGAAGACGCGGTCGGAGGCGAGAACCTCGCGCATGTGCGAGATGGGCTCCAGCGACGTGCGGAGGCTCCACCGCTCGGTTGCTCGCGTGCGGAGGCGTTCGATCGGTGCGGCGAGCAGCCCGAGCAGCAGCACGCCCAGCAGTTGAAGGATGATCAGGGCGGGGATGTACCAGCGGAAACTCTCGGGGTTGTGTTCGAGGAGTTTGCCGACCAGCAGGCCCAGCGCGGCACCGCCGGCGGTGATCCCGATGGAGAGATAGGCGTATGCGCGGCCGCGTCGGCCCTCGGGATACAGGCGGTTGAGCAGTTCGCCATTGACCGCGGCCCACGCGGCCGAGCCGAGGCTGGAGATGATGTACAGGATGGCCAGGGGCCAGTATGACTGGACGAAGGCCAGGCCGATGAGCGGGACACCGGCGATGGCCCAGTACGTCAGCAGGTATCGGCGGATGCTGCTGCGGCGCAGCAGCGCACCCCAGAAGATGCTGGAGGTCGCCAGCACGAGCGGGGCCATGGTGATGATGAGGACCTGCCAGCGCTCGGCCTGGAAGTGCTTGCGTGCGATGACCGGGAGGATGAAGACCGTCGCGCTGAAGGTCGCCTGCGCGAGCGTTGAGCAGAGCACATGCGTCAGGACGCGCGCCGGGGTGTCGATCAGCGGTGCGGCGGGTGCGATGGTCGGTGAAGCGGGGCTCGCGATCGCCGCGGCGTCGATGTCCGATGGCGGGTCCGACGGATCGGGATGTCGTCGATGTTCGGACACCGTGGAGGTTACTCGGCGTCCATCGTTCGTGCGGTGAGCACCTTGGCGGGGTTGCCGGCGACGACCAGATCGGCGTCGACCGATCGCATGACAACGGTGCGAGCGGCAACGATGACGTTGTCGCCGATGCAGACATCCGGCCCGATGAACGAGTCGGCGCAGATCCAGCAGCCGTCGCCGATGCGGATGGCGCTGCGGATCAGCGGCATGGCGGGGTTCTTGTGATCATGCGTGCCGGCGCAGAGGTGGCAGTTCTGGCTCACGGTGGTGTGGTGACCGATGGCGATGGGCCCGAGGTTGTACACATCCACGCGTTCGCCAAGGCACGCGTACTCGCCCATTTCCAGCAGCCACGGGTGCATGATGGTGACGCTGGAGCGGACAACGGCGGTCGGGGCGAGCTTGGCGCCGAAGAGGCGGAGCATTCGGAGGCGGACGCCGTTGAGTCTTGATGGTGTCAGGCGGAACAGCGTGTGCTCAACGAGCTTCCAGAGAAGGCGCTTGATGTAGTCGTTGCGCGTGTAGGGATACGCGGCGTTGCAGTCGAGTTGCTGAAATATCCGGCGCGGGCCGGTGCGGCTGGTCCGCCGCGGCTCGGGCAGCGGGTTGACGCGGGCCTTGAGCGTGTCGCGGGCGCTGGCCCCGTTGGCCCCGTTGGCCGCGTTGGTGACATCGTTGGGGTTGCTCATCGGGCGCTCGCGGGCGTGGTGCGGTGCGGGACGGTCTGCACGCCGGGGGCCGCCGCGGCGCCGGCGCTGGTGGCGTCACCCGTGGTGTTGTCGCCTGCCGCGAGCATCGCGCGATAGTCCTGGCTCGCGCTGACATTCCAGGAGGTGTTGCGCAGCGCGGCGATGGCGCGAACGCACGCTGAGGCGCCGGTGGTGGTGGTGATGATCGGCACGCCGTAGCGGACCGCGCCGGAGCGGATGCGGCCCTCGTCGGTGTTCCAGCCGGTTCGGGTGGGGGTGTTGATGATGAGCTTGATCGAACCGTCGGCGAGCATGTCCAGGACGTTGGGCCGGACGGCGCTGGCGATCTTCGGCAGCGGGGTGCAGGCGATGCCGCGTTCGGCGAGGAACGCGCCGGTGCCGGCGCTGGTGAGCAGGGAGAAGCCCATGGCGTGCAGTTGAGCGGCCAGCGGCGCGATGCGGGGCTTGTCCTCTGCGCGGACGGATATGAAGACGTTGCCGGAGGCGGGCAGGTTGGTGCCCGAGGCGAGCTGGGCCTTGACGAAGGCCAGTTCGAACGTCGCATCCAGGCCCATGACTTCGCCGGTGCTGCGCATCTCCGGGCCGAGGACGACGTCCACACCGGGGAACTTGGCGAAGGGGAAGACCACTTCCTTGACGGCAAAGCCGGCGAAGCGGACGGGCTCGGTCGCGTTGAGTTCCGCGAGTGTGCGGCCCATCATGACCTTCGCCGCGATGCGAGCCCAGGGCGTGTGCGTGGCCTTGGCGACGAACGGCACGGTGCGGCTGGCTCGCGGGTTGACCTCCAGGACGTAGATCGTGTCGTCCTTGACGGCCAACTGGATGTTCATCAGCCCGCGGATCTTCAGGGCCTTTGCCAGCGAGCGCGAGAGGGTCTTGATGCGGTCGATCATCGCGGGGGCGAGGGAGTACGGCGGGATGGTGCACGCCGAGTCGCCCGAGTGAATGCCGGCTTCCTCGATGTGTTCCATGACGCCGGCGACGATCGCACGCGGCTCGTGGGTGTGGGTCTGGCCGGGGTTGAGGCCGTAGTCGGCGACGACGTCGACATCGACTTCGGTCGCGTCGGAGAGGAAGCGGTCGATCAGCACCGGCGCGGACTCAAGATCGCTGGCGATGAGGCCACCGGCCATGTACGAGCGCAGGGCCCGCTCGTCGGAGCAGATCTCCATGCCGCGACCGCCCAGGACGTACGACGGCCGGACCAGCACGGGGTAGCCGATGCGTGTTGCGATCTCGACGGCCTGATCGAGCGTGCGGGCGATGCCCGATGGCGGCTTACGCAGATCGAGCGATGCGAGCAGATCATCGAAGCGGTTGCGGTCCTCGGCCAGATCGATGGAGTCGACGGAGGTGCCGATGATCGGCACGCCGGCGAGGGCGAGGCCCTTGGCCAGGTTCAGCGGGGTCTGCCCGCCGTACTGGACGATCACGCCGTGGAGATACGGGGGCTTGTTCGCGGCGCGTGCGGTCGCTGCGGTGGAGAGGGCCTGACCGTTGAGGCGTTCGGTGATGTTGAGAACATCCTCGAGCGTGAGCGGCTCGAAGAAGAGCAGGTCGCTGGTGTCGTAGTCCGTGCTGACGGTTTCGGGGTTGGAGTTGATCATGACGCTTTCGAAGCCCAGTTCTCGGGCGCCGAAAGCGGCGTGGCAGCAGCAGTAGTCGAACTCGATGCCCTGGCCGATTCGGTTCGGCCCGCCGCCGATGACCACGACCTTGGGGCGGGTGGAGATGCGGACCTCGTCGTCGATGACCGGCTTGCCGTCGACCATCGCGGGGGTTTCGTAGGTGCTGTAGTAGTACGGCGTCGCGGCCTCGAACTCCGCGGCGCACGTGTCGACGAGCTTGTACACCGGCTCGATGCCAAGGGTCTTGCGCCGGTTGCGCACCGCGATGACGGTCTCCGGGCTGATGCCGCCGAGGTACAGGAACGCGAGCTGCGCATCGCTGAAGCCCAGGCGCTTGGCCTGCAGGAACACATCGCGCGGCACGTCATCGAGCGAGGAGAAGGTCAGCAGCGTGTCCTCGAACGACACGATGCGCTGGAACTGATCGAGGAACCACGGATCGATCCGCGTCAGTTCGGCGATCTGCGCGATCGTCCAGCCCATCTTCATCGCGTAGCGCACATAGAACAGCCGGCCCTGGCTCGGCACGGCGAGCTTGCGACGGAGTTTGTCGTCGTTGATCGGCCACTCGAGGGCCTCGCCGTCGGCGGTGCGGATGGTCGTGTTTCCCGCGCGGGCGGCGCGGCTGGCGACGAGCCACTTGTCGTTGCGATCGAGCCCGAAGCCGAAACGCTTGACCTCCGTGCTGCGGATGGCCTTCTGGAAACTCTCGCAGAACGTGCGGCCGATGGCCATCGCTTCACCGACGGACTTCATCTGCGTCGTCAGCGTCTCGTCGGCTTCGGGGAACTTCTCGAAGGTCCAGCGCGGGATCTTGGTCACGACGTAGTCGATGCTGGGCTCGAAGCACGCGCTGGTCGTGCCCGTGACCTCGTTGCGCAGTTCGTCGAGCGTGTAGCCCACGGCCAGCCGCGCGGCGACCTTGGCGATGGGGAAACCGGTGGCCTTGCTGGCCAGCGCGCTGGAGCGCGACACGCGCGGATTCATCTCGACGACGACCATCTCGAACGGCTTGGTCCCGTCGGCGTTGGGCTTGGGGTTCGGGTTGACGGCGAACTGGACGTTCGAGCCACCGGTCTCCACGCCGACGGCGCGCATGATGGCGATGGCGGCATCGCGCATCGCCTGATATTCCTTGTCCGAGAGCGTCTGGATGGGCGCGACGGTGATGGAGTCACCGGTGTGCACGCCCATGGGATCGATGTTCTCGATGCCGCAGACGATGATGCAGTTGTCCTTCTTGTCGCGGACGACCTCGAGCTCGAACTCCTTCCAGCCGATGACCGACTGGTCGAGCTGCACCTGCCCGATCATGCTGGCGCGCAGGCCCCGGGTGACGATGTCGTCGAACTCCTCGCGGTTGTAGGCGATGCCGCCGCCGGAGCCGCCGAGGGTGAACGCGGGGCGGACGATGGCGGGAAGGCCGATAGTCTTGAGAAACTCGTGCGCTTCGCCGAGCGTGGTGACGGTTTTGGCGCGGGGCATCTTCAGGCCCAGGCCTTCGACGATCTGCTTGAAGAGCTCGCGGTCCTCGGCGCGATGGATGACCTGGCGGTTGGCGCCGATCATCTCGATGCCGTGCTCCTGGAACACGCCGTCGTCGTAGAGCTTGCAGGCGCAGTTGAGGGCGGTCTGGCCGCCGAGGGTCGGGAGCACGGCGTGGATTGGGTCGCCGATTTCCTTCTGCTTGAGGATGATCTTCCGGACGGCCTCGGGGGTGATGGGCTCGATGTAGGTCCGATCCGAGAACTCCGGATCGGTCATGATCGTCGCGGGGTTGGAGTTGACCAGGACGATTCGGTACCCCTCGCTGCGGAGGGTCTTGCAGGCCTGTGTGCCCGAGTAGTCGAACTCGCAGCCCTGTCCGATGACGATGGGCCCGGAGCCGATGACGAGGATGGTCTTGATGTCGGTGCGTTTGGGCATGTTGGGCTCGGGTGTCGGCCGTGACGCGGTTGCGGGGCGAGCGCGGGGAATGGTCCGAGCGGAGGCGCCGCGTGCGGCGAACGCTCCGTTCCGGGCGGAAGCAAAAACCGCCAATGCTAGTCGTGAACCCCGGGTGTTTCCCGGTTGGCCGGGTGTGCGTCCGACACTCACCCGCGGACGCGGACGTTCTCGCGGCCGGCATCACCTTCACCCCGGCGCGGGCCGCGAGAGACGGTTTCGAAGCGGATCCGGCTGCGCCGAGCGCGTCGCCCGCCGTCAATCGCCACGGCCAGGTCCGCCGCCAGCGCGACGCCGACGAGCAGCAGCCACGGGCCCTGCAGGGAGAAGTTGCTGTTGATCATGGCGACGGCGTAGGCGATCGTGGTGATGGGTGCGAAGAAGAACCCCAGGAACGGGATCCAGAACGAGCCCTGAAAGCCGCGGCCGATGATGTCGGTGGAGATGACCAGGATGATGATGATCATCCGGGCGGGAAAGGCGAGCAGACAGCCCAGGGCACAGGAGCGCATGAGGGATCTTTGGCAGCGATCAGGCCGCGGTTTCGGTCGGGCGTGGTCGTACCGGGTCATCCCGAGGCAGCGTGATGTTCAGGCGGGAGTTGCCGATGATCAGCCGGGCATCTCGGCTGAAGATCATGTAGTTCCAGAACCAACTGAGCATGACCATGACCCGGTTGCGGAAACTCACCAGGAACATGATGTGGACAAGGCCCCAGAGCAGCCACGCGGGCATGCCGGCAAAGTGAAGCCGGCCGATCTGCGCCACGGCGCGTCCGCGCCCGATGGTGGCCATGCTGCCCTTGTCGAAGTACGAGAACGCCGGGCGTGGCGGCGCGGTCTTGCCGCGGGCGATCGCGCCGAGTTCGCGCGAGAGCAACGAGCCGACGAAGTTGCCCGCCTGGATCGCGCCCTGCGCGACGCCCGGCACGGGCAGGCCGGAGCCGGCGCTGGTCGCCGCGGCGAGGTCGCCGCAGACAAACACCTCCGGGTGCCCGGGGATCGACAGGTCGGGCGCGACGATCACGCGGCCGGAACGATCCAGCGGCACGCCGAGTGTCGCGCTGATGGGGCTTGCGCGGACGCCCGCGGCCCAGAAGACGTTCGATGCGGGGATGAAGTCCTCGCCCACGCGTACGCCTTCGGATGAAATGTCGGTCACGCGAGCGTTCAGCCGGACTTCCACGCCCATCGTCTCAAGGTCTCGGCGCGCACGCTCGCTCAGGTCGGGCGGGTACGAGGGCAGCAGACGATCGGCGCCCTGCAGCAGCAGCACGCGGGTGGTGGTCGTGTCGATGAACCGGAAGTCCGCGGGCATCGTTTGCGCGGCGATCTCCTTGATCGCCCCGGCGAGTTCGACACCCGTCGGCCCGCCACCGACAACGGCGAAGGTCAGCGCTCTGCGCCGTGAATCCTCGGAACCCTCGTACTCGGCGCTCTCGAACGCCAGCAGAATGCGCCGTCGCAGCTCCGTTGCGTCCTCGAGCGTCTTGAGCCCGGGGGCGATCGGGGCCCATTCATCGCGGCCGAAGTACGAGTGCGTCGCGCCCGCGGCGAGGATGAGATAGTCGTACTCGACGGCCACATCCTCGAAGTACAGCTGTCGACGGGCAAGATCAACCCGCGTCAATTCTCCGAGCACAACCCTGCAGTTGCGGACCTTCCGCAGCACGTGGCGGATGGGGCTGGCGATATCCGCCGGCGAGAGCGCCGCGGTAGCGACCTGATACAGCAGCGGCTGGAAGACATGGTGATTGCGGCGGTCGGCGAGCGTGACCTGTGCGGGTGCGCGGGCCAGCGCGCGGGCCGCGTGCAGCCCGGCGAAGCCGCCGCCGATGATGATGACTCTCGGCAGGGTTGGTGCGGACATGTTCGTTGACTCCGTGATCAGCCCTGCGGCCCGAAGGCAAGGGCCATGGTCGCGGCGAGCACGGCCAGCCCCGCGTACACGCCGGCGAAAAGGTCGTCCAGCAGAATGCCCCAGCCCGCCGGCGCGCGTTGGATGATGTTCGCCGGGAATGGCTTGACGATGTCGCAGACGCGGAAGGCAACGAACGCGAAGGCGAGGGAGTAGGCGATCATTCCGGGCGAGGTGACCGCCGCGGGCGGGAGAAAGAGCAGCGTCAGGGCCATGCCCGCGGCCTCATCGGCGACGACCGGCGAGGCGTCCTTGCGGCCGAGCAGCGACTCGGCGATGTGCCCTTGGGCCACGCACGCGCAGGAGAACAACAGCACGATCAGCCCGAGTGATGCGTACCAGAGCGGAGCGCCCAGAGCGAGCGATGAGCCCGGGCCGATGCCCACGCTCAGCAGCGCCGCGGCGACAAGCACCGGCGGGAGCGAGCCCCACGTCCCCGGCGCAGGCCGCCGAAAGCCAAGCCCAAAGACGGTGACCAGCGGCAGGTCGCGGGGCGAGCGGATCATGCCGCGCCCCCGGTGGCGGGTGACTCCGGGCTTGTTCCCGTCGTGCCGGGCGTGCCCGTCACGCGGTCCAGCGCCGCGCGGGCGATGAGCGCCAGGATTCCAAGCACCACCAGGCCGACCACGATCGCCGCGGGGAACCACCACCACGGAGTGTCGGACTTCCATGCTTCCGAGGCCATCTTGTCGCGGAGTTGCACCGCCAGATACAGCACCAGGCCGGTGCGCGGCGCCATGCCGATCGCGGTGCCCACGATGAAAGCGGAGTACGGTGCCTTGATCGACGCCATGACCAGGTTCGTCAGCGCGAACGGCGAGTTCGGCGGCAAACGCACGAGGGAAATGATCAGCGTGCTTTTGAGGAACCCTGATCCGACCAGCGCATCGCGCACAGCGGTCCAGCGACGGTCGGTGTGGATGAGATGGTCGATGCGATCCGACGCGACGAGTCGTGCGATGAGATACCCGACGCTTGCGCCGCCGAGGAAGCCGATCATCGCCGCGGGGTAGCCGTAGGCAAAGCCGAAGGCCCAGCCGCCCAGAATCGCGGAGGCGTAGGTGGGCAGCAGTGCGACGCCGGTCAGCGCGATGAAGCAGACCGTATAGAGAATGAGCCCGAAGACCTCGTGCCCGCGAAGCCAGGTGCCGATGGTGTCCAGGTACACAAACAGCGCGATCGAGCCCAAGGGTGGGCCGGCGGTCCAGATCAGCGCCAGCGGGCCGGTCGGGCCGAGCGCACGAATCCAGTCTCTCATGGTCCGGGGGCGGGCATCGCCGGGGCTGGCGACCTCGGACTCGTGCGTGGTGCTGAGCGGCGACGGGTTATCCGATGGCGATTGCTGCACGATGGCATCAGCGTAGCGCGGCCCCGGGCGTGATCGCGTCCACGAACACACGACACCCGGATGAAAAGAGCCCCGCGTCGATATCGACGCGGGGCTCCGGAGTGTTCGGGGACGAATGAGCGAGCGACCGATGCTCGCCTGCTCTTGACGGACGCGTCGGCTTATTCCTCGCGCTTGCCCGAGTCGGTGCGGTGCTTGGGCATGGCGGTGATGACCTTGTCGACCAGACCGTACTCGAGCATTTCCTTTTCGTCGAGCCACTTGTTGCGGTCGCAGTCGGCGCTGATCTTGTCGACGGGCTTGCCTGTGGCGGCCGAGTAGATCGCGTACAGGCGGTCGCGGATGCGGAGCATTTCGCGGGCCTCGATCTCAAGGTCGGTGGCCTGACCCTCCATGACGCCGCCGATGAGCGGCTGGTGCATGAGGTTGCGGCTGTTGGGCAGCGTGTAGCGCTTGCCCTTGGTGCCGCTGGTGGCGATGAGCGAGCCCATGCTGGCGGCCTGCCCGATGATGTACGTGCAGATGTCGCAGGGGACGAAGTTCATTGTGTCGATGATGCCAAGGCCCGCGGAAACCGATCCGCCGGGCGAGTTGACATACAGGTGGATGTCGGCCTTGGCGTCCTCGTTGGCCAGGAACAGCATCTGGGCGGTGACGAGGTTGGCGATGTCGTCGTCGACGCCGGAGCCCAGGAAGATGATCCGGTCCTTGAGCAGGCGCGAGTAAATGTCGTACGCGCGCTCGCCGCGGCCGGTGTTCTCGATGACGATGGGAATGAGTTGGCTCATGGATTCACCAGAAGATGTCGTGATTCGCCCCGTACTTGTCCGAGGCGGCGGGATGAATGGTGTGCGGATCGTGGAGGCCGGTGGCCGCGTTACTTGACCGGGGGCTGCTCGATGACCTCGTCGACCAGGCCGTAGGCCTTGGCTTCCTGAGCGGTGAAGTACTTGTCGCGTTCGGAGTCCTTACGCACCTGTTCCTCGGGCCGGCCCGAGTGGCTGGCGAGGATCCGGATGAGTTCGTTCTTGCTCTTGATGATCTGCTCGGCCTGAATGCGGATGTCCTCGGCCTGACCACCGACGCCGCCGTAGGGCTGGTGGATCATGACCTTGGCATGGGGCAGGATGAACCGCTTGCCCTTGGTGCCGGCGGTCAGGAGCACCGCGCCGCCGGAGTAGGCCCGGCCCAGGCAGTAGGTGTTGACCTGACTGGAGATGAACCGCATCGTGTCGTATATCGCCAGCGTGTCGTCGACCGCGCCGCCGGGGGAGTTGATGTAGAAGTGGATGTCGCTGTTGCGCTTCTCGTTCTCGAGATAGAGCATCTGCATCATCACACGGGCGGCGGAGGACTGGTTGATCTCGCCGATGAGGAACACGACGCGCTTCTCGAGCAGAAGTTCGTCGATGGTCATTTCGCGGGTGCGCTGGTAGGACGTGCTCACGGAGCGTTTCCAGTGGAAGGATGACCGCCTCGCCATCGCACCGGGACGCCCGGCGCGCGCACGAGAGGCTAGGAGACTATCGGCAAGTTCCATGCCCGGGGCCACCGCCGCGCGTCCGCACGACGGATTTCGTCTCCGCACGCCCGAATCGCCTTCGCGCCGGACGGGCGAATCATGTGGGAATCGGCGGCGTGAGCATCGGCGACTGCCGAGTTGGCAGTCCGGTTCGCATCGCGCAAAGGCTGCCGGTTATGCTCGGCTCCCGCGCGGGCGGTGCCGCCGAGTGCGGTTTTGGGCGGGCGGGCGGATTGTCGGCGGCGGGCTCTTGGGGTGGCCCGCGCGTCCCGCCATCGCTACGCTCACAATCCGTCGAGGCCCAACGATCGATGGCCACAGCCCGTCCGGAGTTGCTCCCAAGTGCCAGCCCCCGTCGCGTTCATTTCGGACATCCATGGGAACGCCGAGGCGCTCTCGGCGGTGTTGGCCGACATCCGCGGCAAGGGCATCACCCGCGTGGTCTGCCTTGGCGATATCGTCGGCTACGGGCCCGAGCCCATCCGCTGCGTCGACCTTGTCCGCGAGAACTGCGAGTTCTCGCTCATGGGCAACCACGACTTCGGCGTGCTCTACGAGCCGACGAACTTCAACCCCAGTGCCGAGTCCGCCGCGTTCTGGACGCGAGAGGCCCTCGACGCCGAGCCCGATGACGCCAAGCGCCAGCAGCGTTACGAATTCCTCGGCCGCCTGCGTGTGCGTGCGGTGCTGAGCGAGCCGGGCGACCGGATGAACGTGCTGCTGGTCCACGGCTCGCCCCGCAGGCCGATCAACGAGTACATCTTCTCCGACGATGTGCAGAGCGCGCCGGACAAACTCACGACGATCTTCGAGCGCGTGAGCAAGGTCTGCTTCGTCGGGCACACGCACGTTCCCGGCGTGTTCACCGATGAGCCGGACTTTTACCCTCCGGGCGAACTGTCCGACAACACCTACCGGTTTGTCGATGGCGAGAAGGCGATCATCAACGTCGGCTCGGTCGGCCAGCCGCGCGACCTTGACCCGCGGGCCAGTTACGTGGTGCTGGAGCCAGCCAACGGCGCGGGTGCCGACAAGCCCTATGGCCAGGTTCGATTCGTGCGCGTGCCGTACAACATCGAGGCCTGCGCCGCGAAGATCAAGGCGATCCCGCAGTTGTCGGACTGGCTCGCCGACCGGCTGTACGAAGGCCGGTAATCGGCACATCCTTGCAGTACCGTGCCCGGCGTGTGCCCAGTTCCCGTGTTCGGACTCGCCCGAATGAGCGCGCGAGGAGTTTTTACAGACCCATCGCCTCGGCGACGGCCTTGCCCATCTCGGCGGGGCTCATGGCCACCGTTACACCCGCGGTCTTGAGCGCCGCGATTTTCGCATCGGCGGTGTCGTCGGTTCCGCCGATGATCGCGCCGGCGTGGCCCATGCGACGCCCGGGCGGGGCGGTGCGGCCGGCGATGAACGCGGCGACGGGCTTGCGGACGTGGGCCTTGACATAGTGGGCCGCATCGATCTCATCGGAGCCGCCGATTTCGCCGATCATCAGGATCGCGTCGGTCTCCGGGTCGGCCTCGAAGAGCTTGATCGTCTCGATGTGGTTGAGCCCGCGGACGGGGTCGCCGCCGATGCCCACGCACGAGGACTGGGCCAGCCCGAGGTTCGAGGTCTGCCAGACGGCCTCGTAGGTCAGCGTGCCCGAGCGGGAGACGATGCCGACGGACTTCTTGCGCTTGGCCTGCGAGATGTGGGTGTGGATGTACCCGGGCATGATGCCGATCTTGCAGCCTGCGTTCGTGAAGGTGTTCTTGGGGCTCTCGCCGGTGCCGGTCTTGGGGCCGGGGGTGATGACACCCGGGCAGTTCGGCCCGACGAGGGTGATTCGGGGCGTGTTGAGCGAGCCGAAGCCACCCTTGAGCGAGCGCGTGGCGTTCATCTCATCGAGCACGGCCCGCACGCGGATCATGTCCTGCACGGGGACGCCCTCGGTGATGCAGCAGATCAGCGAAACACCGGCGTACGCGGCCTCGAGGATCGCGTCGGCGGCAAAGGGCGGGGGAACGAAGATCATCGTCGCCGTCGCGCCGGTTTCGCGGACCGCGCTGTCGACGGTGTCCCAGATGGGCAGGCCGTTGGGGTCGGTCTGGCCGCCCTTTCCGGGCGTGACGCCACCGACGAGTTTGGTGCCGTAGTGCAGGCACCCGCGGGTGTGCTGGGCGCCGTAGTCGCCGGTGATGCCCTGACAGATGACCTTGGTGTTCGCGTCGACGAGGATGGCCATAGGGATGGAGCGTAGGTCCGGCCGATGGTCGCGGGGCAAGGCCCGATGAGACCAGGCGGTGCAAAAGCACACCGACCCGCCGCGGGAGAGCGACGGGTCGGTGAGGAAGAGCGTGTTGAGGCTTTTCGGGTCGGCGGCCGATCAGGGCACGGTCGGGCAACCGGCGAAGAACGCGGAGAAGAAGGCGTTGAAGTCACCGTTGTCGATCACGCCGTCGGGGGTCGGGTCGCCGTCGGTGTTGGCGACATCGGCCAGGAGGTTGTCGGCAAAGAAGGCCGCGAAGAAGGCGTTGAAGTCACCGTTATCGATCACGCCATCGGGGATCGGGTCGCCGTCGGTGTTGGCGATGTCGGCCAGGGAGCAGCCGGTCGAGGGCGCGTTGACCACCAGCGTCGCCGAGGCGGTGTCGCTGCCGCACGCGTTGCTCACGGTGACGCTGTAGGTGCCGGTGTCGCCCGGCTGAACGTTGAACAACGCCAGCGCGAACAAGTTCGAACCGATGATCTGCGGCGCAGTGCCACCGTTGACCAGCGGCGTTCCGTTGCGGAACCACTGGTACGTGAGCGACTGAACCGGCGTGCCCGTCGCCTGGATCTCGAAGGCGACGGTGTCCCCGACGTTCGCCGCGCGGTTGAGGGGCTCAACCGTGATGTTCGGCACCGTGCAGGCGCAGCCGTTGATGCGGGCCGTGCGGACGACCTGGCCGCCGATGGCGGTGCTGAAGATCTGGATCGCCGTCTCGAACGGGAACTTCGTCGCGAACGTGCCGGACATGGTCCGCGTCGTGGAGATGAACGGCGCGGAGATGAACGAGCACAGGTCCGGGGCAAAGCCGTCGAGGAACTGGAAGCGAACGTTGCCCAGGAGCGTGAAGCGCGAGGTCGAGTCGATGCGGCCGATGTCCGCGGTGTTCGTGCCGGGCGACTGGATCCGGATATTCAGAGTGCCCGAGCTCGCGGGGTTCATCGTGTCCATGCCCATGCGGCTGCGGGGCCCAAGGTCGAGAAGGCCGTCGACCAGCACCGGACCGAAGGACGTGATGTCGGCGGTGGTGCCGACCGCGGCGAGGGTCGAGAGTGTCCCGCGGATCGCGAAGGTGGTCTTTGTGACGTTGGTGCGGGAGGCGGGGAACGAACCGGCGATGGAGGTCACGCGGGCCTCGATGCCCCCGGGAATGTCGGAGATCAGGTTGCAGACCCCGACGAGTTCAAAGAGCCCGCCGTAGTTGCCTCTGCCCTGAACCGTCGTCGAGGGCGGTTCGCGGAAGTCCACGACCGCGGAGTTGATGCGGAGGTAAGGTTCCACGCCGGGATCGCCGCCGCCGAGGCCCCACACACCGGGTCCGTCACCGCCGACTTCGTTGAGAATCAGGCCGCGCAGGTAGTTGAAGCGCCCGCCGATGATCTCGACATTCTCAGCACCGATGATGCCCCCGAAGAGAGTCGGCGGCCTGCCCGCGACGATCGGGAGGCCAAAGACGTCCGAGTCCTGGAACACCTCGGCCACCGACGTGGTCAGGCGCGCCTGCTGAACAACGGGAGCGGGCGGCGGCCCGCCGGCGATGGCATCGAGCTGTCCGCCGATGAGGTCGGCGAAGTTCTCGGTCACGATGGTCACCAGGCGGTTCTCGAAACGCGCCGTGGTGCCGCGGATCGTCGTGGGCGAGCCGATGAGCAACGCGCCAAAGTTCAGCAGCCCGTTCCCCAGACGGACTTCGCTCGAGCCAGCGATACTCGGGGCGGTCTGGAGCGTCCCCGGCTGGGCGAACACGCCCTCGGGCAGGGCGGGGTCGAAGGGCAGAGGGCCCGGCCCGGGTCCGATGTCGCCGGCAAGCACGAACGGAGCGGCGTTGATCGTTGGCAGTGGCAGCGAGATGCTGTTGATGCTCGCGGGATCGATCGTCGCGCTGTGTGTCGCGATGATGCCCGTGTTGGTGATCGAGAAGTTCGGGTCGGGATGCGTGATGGTCAGCACGGGCTGAGGCGAGGCATCCGTCGCCTGAGAGATGATGGCCTGATCCGGGCTGATCAGCGCCGTGTTGGCGCCCAGGATGCCGCTGCCGCTCGGCTGCAGCGACGACTGGCCGCGGAAAATCAGAACGCAACGGCTGGTGGTCTCGAGCAAGGCCTGCGACGACGTCAGGGTCATGTTGCCGAGCATCGCGCCGCCCGAGTGGACGAACTGGATCCGGTCGGCGCTGACGCGTTCAAAGCCGAAGACCAACTGAAGCAGCCCGCCCCCGGCGACGATCGGTGCGATCGGCGTTTCCGGCAGAGCGTTCTCGAAGGTGTAGTTCGGACCCTGCAGATGCAGGAAACCCTCGCCGACCGCCTCGCCGCGGGTCTGGTTGTCGGTCAGCTCGCTGTCGCTGACCACGATGAAGCCGGAGTTCTCAAAGATCGCGGAGGGAGCAGCTTGCGGCTTGGCAAAGGTCGCCCGATGCCGGACTTCGATCTGGCCGGAGGACGAGATGTTGCCGAAGATGGTGCTGCTGCTCGGGCTGGCCGCGAACTCGATCCGCCCGTTTGCCGCCGGTGCGCCGGGGCCGGTGATGGTCGTGGGCGCACCCTCAACGGTCAAGGTGCCGCCGATGGACAGGTTGGTGGTTGAGCCGACCGCGCTCTCGGCGAACAGCAGCCTGCCGCGGACCGTCGGGCTGCCGTTCCAGGTCACATTCGTCGGCAGGGGGTTCTCTGCGGTCAGAGACAGGGTCTGGCCGTCGGCCAGGTCGCCGGAAACCGTCGCCGTGCCGCGAACGCGGATGATCGTGGGTTCCGTGGAGTTGATGGTGACGTTGGTGTTGCGGGTGTTGAGTCCGGATCCAACCTGACCACCGTTGAAGGTGAACGAGGCGCCGGCCAAGTCGGCGCCGACCAGCAGCGTGCCCGGCAGGTTGAGCGAGATGCTGCCGCCGGTGATGCTCGCCGTCGTCGTCAGCGAGCCGTCGACCGCCAGAGCGCGGCCGCCGCTGATCGTGATGGAGTTCACGCTGAAGGTCCCATCGACCGTGACCGCCGAGGCACCAGCGGGGATGATCACATCGTCCGCGGCTTTCGGCAGCGAGCCATCCGACCAGTTCGCGGCATTGGACCAGAGGCCGTCACCGCCTCCGTTGGTAAAGGTCTTGGTCGCAGCGAACGTCGTGCCCGCAAGGGCCAGCAGCAGCCCTGTCGCGCAGAATCGAATGGACGATGACTTCATGTGATCTCTCTGAAAACCCTCAATCGGGCGGTCGGACAGTCGCTGCGCACCTCACGCGGTCCGCGCTGCAAATGGCCATCGGAAAGTCTAATTCAGGCCCAATAGAATTCAAGAATTGATCGTTTGAAACGACGGAATCATCTGTAACGCCACCACTTGCCGCTGATGCCCCCGTGAAGCAGGTGGTCGCATGGAATTCTCGGACGTTGCTTCAATACGTCGGATTCCGTCCGGTGGTGAGGTTTGCGGGCACTAAGATCCGCTCGATGTCGAATTCGGAGCCATCACACCAGCCCGCGCACCCCGCGACGCCGACGGCCGCCAGCGGTCTCTGGGAGATTCTCCGTATCGCCGCGCCGAGCGTTGCGACGATGACCTCCTACACCGCGATGCAGTTCGTCGATGGCCTCATGGTCTCGCGCATCACCCCCGCGGACCCTGTGTACATCGCTGCCCAGTTTAACGGTGGGCTCATGGCGTGGGTTCCCCAGTCGCTCATGGCGGGCCTGCTGGGAGTGGTCAACACCTTTGTCGCGCAGAATCTCGGCGCCGGCAAGGCGCGCGAGGGACCGTCGTACGCGTGGAACGGGGTTTGGATCTGTGTTCTGTGGTGGCTGGCGGTGCTCGTGCCGGTCGCTCTGGCCGCGCCGCTGGCGTTTCGGGCGATGAGCGATGACCCGGCGCTGGTCTCGCACTCGACGTCGTACGCCCAGATCCTGCTCTTCTTTGCGCTTCCCGGGCTGATCACGCGTTCCATCACACAGTACTTCTACGGCATGCACATGCCCATGGTCGTGCTCGCCGCGGCTCTGGCCGGCAACGCGACGAACGTCTTCGGAAACTGGGTGTTCATTTACGGCAACCTTGGCGCGCCCGAACTTGGCGTTGCGGGCGCCGCGTGGGGCACGGTGCTGGGCACGCTTGTGGAGGCCATCATCCCGCTCTGCGTGTTCCTTGGTCCTTCGCTGAACGCCAGGTTCGCGACGCGAGCCGCGTGGCGTTTTCGGGCTGATCGCGTGCGCGAGATCGCGCGCCTTGGCTGGGCCCCGGCGCTGATGTTCGGCAGCGAGATGATCACCTGGGCGTACTTTGTCATGGTGCTCGTCGGGCACTTCGGCAAGGACCAGATCGCCGCCAGCGCGATCGTGCTGCGGTACATGCACCTGTCATTCATGCCCGCGGTCGGCATCGGCTTTGCGCTCACGGCGGTCGTCGGGCGGTATCTCGGTGCCGGACAGCCCGAACTGGCCCGCCAGCGCGCGATGCTCGGGATCAAGATCGCGATGATCTACATGGGCGCTTGCGCCGCGTGCATCCTCATCTTCCGAGAGCCGATGGTCAGGCTCTTCATGGACCCCTCTTTGTCGCCGGAAAGAGCCGCGCAGGTGATCGATGTCGGCGTGAAGATCATGATCGTCGCCGCGCTGTTTCAGATCTTCGACGCCGTCGGCGTCACCCTGGTCGGCGTTCTCCGCGGCGCGGGCGACACAATCTGGCCGGGTGTCATGACCCTCGTTCTGAGTTGGACGGTGATCGTCGGCGGGGGCCACGCGGCGGTCGCACTTGTGCCGCAGATCGAGGCCCTGGGCCCGTGGATCGCCGCCGCGGCGTACATCGTCCTGTTCGGGTTGCTCATGGCCTACCGCTTCTTCTTCGGTCCGTGGCGCAGCATCCGGCTGGTCCACACGCCGGAGACCGCCGCGGCGAGCCTTGCGACCTGCGCAAGCTCCGGATCGTCGCTCGAAGGCCTGCACGACCCGGCCTCGGGCATCGACCTAGACGGGCGAGCGTCTCAGACGCGAGACTGAGCGAGTGGCGGGCCCGATGTTCGGAGTCTGTGGGGAAGTTCGGGCTTGCTGCGCATCGCGGCGATGGCGGGCTATCATCTTGGCCCGTCTGAAAGTCGGCGGAGGTTGCGGTCGGCCGTGGTGCCGGGCGTGACCGGCGCAGGACGGACCTCGGAGCGTTGATCAATGTCGAACACGGTTCATCCGTTGGATGTCGTTGTCGGTGCGTCGGAAGTTCAGCGCGACAGCGTTCAGGCGGCACGCATGGCGGCCGAGGGTGAGCGGTTCGAGGCTCAGGGCAACCGCCTCAGCGCGATCGAGTCGTACCGCAAGGCCGTCGCCAGCGACCCGGCCGACGGCAAGCTGCTCTTCCGCCTGGGCTTCCTGCTGGATATCTCCGGCGAGGAGGACGAGGCGCTTCGTATGTACGAGCGCGCCGTCGACAACCCGCCGGCGCCGATCAACGCCCTGCTGAACCTCGCCGTCGCCTACGAGGATCGCGGCGACTTCGTCCGCTCCGAGCGCTGCCTGCGCCAGATCCTGGAGACGGACCCGAACCACCCGCGCGCCCGCCTGTACATGAAGGACGTCATCGCCTCCAAGACCATGGTCAGCGATGATGACCACGACAAGGAGAAGCAGAAGCGATCCGCTCTGCTCGACACGCCGGTGACGGACTTCGAACTCTCCGTTCGCGCCCGTACCTGCCTCAAGAAGATGAACATCCGCACGCTGGGCGATCTGGTCCGCACGACCGAGGCCGAACTGCTCAGCTACAAGAACTTCGGCGAGAGCAGCCTCGTCGAGATCAAGACCATGCTCGCGGCCAAGGGCCTGCGACTCGGCCAGAGCCGTGATGACGCGCACCGCGCCGCCCGCCGCGCGATGATCGACAGCCTCAAGGGTTCCAACACCGAGGCCGTCCTGAACAAGGGCGTGAGCGAGCTGAATCTGTCCGTGCGAGCCCGCAAGGCGCTGCAGCTGCTGAACATTCAGTCGCTGGGCGATCTGGTCGCGCACACGGAGGCGGAACTGCTCGGCGTGAAGAACTTCGGCGCGACTTCGCTTTCGGAAGTCCGGCAGAAGCTCGCCGAGTACGGTCTCGGTCTGCGGAAGATCGACGGCTGATCGAGACCGCGCCCGGTCCCGTTCGGCAGAGATGCCCGCGTGTCCTTACGCGGCCCTTGTGCTGTTTTCCTCATCGGCGACAAACTGCACGCCGAGCGTGAACGATCCATCAGGACGGGGCTTGCACATCCGCACCACGGCGCGGAGCAGCATGCTCGCTTCACCGTTGATGGAACACTCGATCCGCACGATCCGGCCCTGCTCGAAGGCCACAGGGCTTCGCAGGCCCATGCCCGTTTGGCTCAGGTTGTTGCCGCGGCACTTGACCTCGGGGCCATAGGTCCCGGCGGATTGCTCGCCCCTGATGCGGACGGTGCGGAGAAACGGCAGGCGGGGCTTGAGACGCTTGTCGCTGCCGCCGACTTCTCGGCGGGACTGAATCTGCGCGGCCTTGAGGGTCATTTCAATCGACCACGCGTTCGTATCGCCAGACTGTGTCATCGAGATGCTCCGTCAAGCCGCCGAACGCTCGTCGCCAAAACACGGTCGCGGCATGAACTCGCCAGACCGGCGCGAAGGCTGAATGTCACCCAACTCCAGAAGGGAGATTCGGCTCGATAGGGTGGGTTCTGAACCCACCGGCCTTGGTCGTTCGGCACAACACCCCCTTGGGGTGGTTACCGGCACCGCAAGCGGGTTCTCGGGGACGCTCGATTCAACATCACGCGGGCGCATCGGGCCCATAACCTCTCGGGTGTTCTCACGGGCGCGTGCGCCCACGGGCCGACGGCCCGCCGAGCTTCATTCATCCCTGCTTGACGGAACAAGATGATGGACGCGGGCTTTGTGGGCTTGTACGTGGCGGGAGTTGTGGCGGCGTATCTGCTCGGCGCGGTTCCGTTCGGGCTGCTCATCGGGCTCGCACGCGGGATCGACATCCGGCAACACGGCTCGAAGAACATCGGTGCGAACAACGTCGCCCGGACCGTCGGCAGACCTTGGGGCGTGCTGACCTTCGCGCTCGATGCCGGCAAGGGTGCGGCGCCGATCCTCATCGGTGGCTGGTGGCTGGGCGTGCTCGGTGAGCGTGCGCCCGATCCGACCCGCGCGTGGATGTGGATGTCCTTCGGAGCCGCGGCGTTTCTCGGCCACCTTTTTCCGGTGTTTCTGAAGTTCAAGGGCGGCAAGGGCGTGGCCACCGGATTCGGTGCGCTGCTGGCCGTCTACCCGATCGTGACCTTTCCCGCGCTGCTGGCCATCGGCAGTTGGGCCATTTGCGTGAAGATCACCCGATACGTCGGGCTCAGTTCGAGCGTTGCCTCGGCGGTGCTGGCGATGCTGACCATACTCTGGCCGGCGATCATGCACGCCTGGAGCAGTGCGACGCGCGAGGCCGCGGACGGTGTGTCGTGGGCGACGCAGTTGCCCTTTGTGGTCACCACGACGCTGCTGGCGGTGCTGGTGATCTATCGGCACCGGGGGAACTTCAAGCGGATGCTCGAGGGCACCGAGCCCCGCGTCGGCGCGAACAGGACCGCCAACCGCGCGGGCTCGAACTGACAAGCCGCGAGTCCGCGGCGACGCGCTGGTCCGAGAATCGCAAAGCAAGCGGCGACGGGTCAGGCTGTACCGGATGTGCGGCGAAGCCCGCAGGATCTCGGGTTTTTGCCCAACAGCGCGTACTCCAGATTCGCGAGCGGGGATCCGAAGTTGAAGTACCGAGAGGTCTTCAACGGAGCCCACGGATGGTCTCAAGCAACAACGGTGAGTCTGGATCAGCAACCGCAACGGCGCACGAACATCGGCTGGTATTCCCATCCAAGGCCCTTGCCGAGGCGCGGGAGTTCGCCGCACGCCACGCCAGCGGGCGTCCGACGAACCATCGCGACTCGCTGCACGCGGCCGCTCTTCGCGGCCCGCGGCCACTGGACACGCACGAAACCGGAGCGATGAGCACCGGCGAACTGATCGGCTCGATCGGCGCGACGCTCTCGAGCATGCAGCGTTCGCTCGATCGCCTCCAGGCCGACGCCGACGCCGATGCCGATGCCGATGCCGATGCACAGCCCGAGGCCGATTCACGCACGCTCTCGTTCACGCAGGCGTCGCGCGGGGTGAGGTTCACCCTCCGCCCGGATCCGTCAACGCCCCCGCCCCGCAGCGCCGCTTGATGCGGTGCCAGCCGCGTCGTCATCGCGCACGCGCACGACGACAAGCGTGATGTCATCCTCGGCGAGCTTCAGCCCGCTGAACTGGCGAACGTGCCAGACAAGATGATCCACGCACCGCTGCGCGCCGGCGTTCGGCTCGCTGCGCAGCAGCTCGACCAGCGCCGCCTCCACGCGCTCGCGGCCGAAGCGCTGATTGTCGAAGTCCTTGGCCTCGCCGATTCCGTCGGTGTATGTGACCAGCACGTCACCGGCGCGCAGACGGATCGACTTGACCTCGTACGTCTCGCTCGGATCGATTCCCACCGGCATGCCCTCGGTGCCGAGAGCGAGGATCTCCGGCGTGCCATCGGTCGATCCGCTCGGCCTGCGGAAGAGCAGCGCCGGGTCGTGACCCGCGGAGCAGTACGAGAGTTCGAGCGTGTCGGTATCGATGATGCCCGCCCAGAGCGTGACAAACTCGCTCTCGAGCGTGTCGCGGCACATCGCCAGATTCACCTTGCGGATGACCTCCTGCAAGCGCCACTCCTCCGCGACGATGGCGCGGAGGCTCGCGCGAACGGCGGACATCAGGATCGCCGCGGGCACGCCCTTGCCCACGACATCGCCAACGGCTACGCCCAGTTCGCGCCCGTGAGAGGACTTCTCGAACAGGTCATAGAAGTCGCCGCCGAGCTGGAAACTCGGCTCGTACAGGTGCGCAAGGTCGAAGCGCGGGTTGTCCGGACGCGAGCGCGAGAGCATTCGCCGCTGGACATCCGCGGCCAGACGGACCTGCCGCCGGATGTGCCCGTCCTGGGCACGCAGGTCACGAAGCCGCTGCATCGCGATGACCATCGCGGCGTGGTCGGCGATCGAACGCAGCAGGCCGCACTCGGCCGGGGTGAACTCGCGCTGCGTGCGGCTGTACAGCCTGATCAGCCCCGTGCTCGGGCCGGCACCGCCCGCGACCGACCCCGCGTTGCTCAGCCCTGTGGCGATCAGGGAGATGACGTTCTCCTGCTGCGGTCGCTGCGGGTCCGCGATGCGATCATCGTGCCAAAGGTCCGCCACGCACACCACATCGCCGTGCAGCGCCCGCTCGCGCAGCATGCCGTCGATGGAAAGGGGTGTCGATTCGCTCAGCCACTCTTCGCTCAGGCCGCGGGTTGCGCGGTGGACCAGTGCGCCGGTCTGCTCATCGACCATCGATATCGACCCCGCGTCCAGGCGGAGGACATCCAGCGCCAGGTCAAGGGCGGCGTTGAGCATCGTGTTGGCATCGGGCGCGCGCACCAGCAACGACGAGAGTCGATAGAGCGCGCCGAGTTCATCCAGACGCTGACGAAGCGCCAGTTGCCCCTCGATGCTCTCGCTGGCCGTGCTGGCCATGAGCGTGACAGCGCGCTCAAGAGCGCGCCGCCCGGAGGGATCATCACCCCGCCAGTCCGCCGGCATCACGATCGATCCGCAGACGCCATCGGGCGTGCGCAGCGGCGCAACGAACAGGTCAAGCCCGCCGGGGTGATCCGGATGCTGCGACTCCAGCCGCGGCAGCGAGAGACCGACGAGCTGATGCGCGCGCTGCGCGCCCTCGGCCGGCTTCTGCAGATCCCACAGCTTCCCGCCTTCCCGCGGCACGACAACACGCCCGTCAAGGTCCCGCAGCCAGATCGGCACGCCCGTCAGGCGCGTCATCTCGTCGCACAGTCGGGCCAGCGACCCATCGGTCAGGAACTTCTCGATGGACACCGGCTCGGTCGCCGACTTCGACGCCGAGCGTGAGCGATCGACGCTGTTGGATGCAACACCGGACCCGCCACCGAAGACGGTGCTGGATGCGGTGTCGTTGTCGGCACCGAAAGACGCGCTGTCGGACACATGGGTCATGCAGGACACGCGGCGGCCGGCCGGGCACGGGTGGGGGGCGGCAAGGGCCCGGCAGGGTGCACGCCGAAGGTTGACGTCTCTTCGAGCATAGACCCCCCAAAGGGCCGGGGGTGGCGATCAAGCGAGAGAAAGCCAAACAAAATACGAATCATTATCGCCGAGGGCCCGTTGACTTCGACCGGAGGGCACGGATGGATGCCAGGAAGAGCTCGGGAAAACCCTGATCGCAGGGCCAGAGAATTTTATAAACGGCTGTTTGACAAAACAGAGGCTGACGGTACATTTCAAACATGCGATTCAAGTACAAGCCCGATTCCGCGGCTGGCGGCAACGGCCGCGAGGGGCCGCACCTTCCCAGGACGGGCAAGGCGGCCACCCGCCGCGGCGGGCGGCGCGATGGCGATGCGCGGCGAGAAGCCATCATCAAGGCGGCCATGAGGCTGTTTGGTGACCATGGCATCGACGCGGTGACCGTGCGGCAGATTGCGCAGGCGGCGGACTGCAACGTCGCGGCGATCAAGTACTACTTCGGCGACAAGTCGGGGCTGCTGATCAGCGTGCTCGAGTCGACGATCTCGCGAGCGCTCGAGGGCGGGGAGCACCCGGTGATCGATCCGGGTGCCGATCCGCGCGCGTCGCTTCGGGCGTGGATCCTCTGGGTGCTGCGGACGGGGCGCCGTCGGCAGAACGATCCCGGAATTGCGCCACGGCTGCTGATGCAGTCGATGACGATCAAGGGTCCGCTGGCGCGGATGATTGTCGAGCGGCTCGGCGGGCCGGTGCGAGAGAACATCAACACGATCGTCGGGCAGATGTTCCCGGGCGGTCTGAGTGAGGAGCTCCGCCACGCGGCGTTTTTGTTCATCTTCGGGATCTGCTCGCGGTTCGCCCACGCGCCGCCCCTTGAGCGTGAGATGGGCTTTGTCGTGCCTGAGGACGACGGCGAGCTGGATGTCCTGGCCGAGCGGCTGACGAACTTCATCGTGGGCGGGTTGGCGTGCATGACCGACATGGAGCGGGGGCCGGGAGCTTCCGCATGATCCGCGTTGCGATCGCGATGTTGACGGGTGATCTGGCCAAGTACGCTGGGGTGCTCTTCGGAATCGCCGTGACGACGTTCCTGACCACGCTTGTCGGGAGCATGTTCGCGGGGATGCTCTCGCGCACGTACGCGCTGATCGACGACAACCCCTGCGCGGATGTGTGGGTCATGGACCCCGCGTGCCAGACGGTTACGCAGCCGATCAACATTCCCGAGACCGCGATCGATCGCGTGCGATCGGTCGCGGGCGTGGCGGAGGCGACGCGACTGGCGGTCGGGAGCGTGTCGACGCGCTTGCCGCACGGACGGTTTATCAGTGTGGATGTCATCGGCGCGGATGATGCGACGCTTCGCGGCGTGCCCGAGAGCGTGCCGCGTGAGGTCGCCGAACTGCTCCGATCACCCGATGCGGTGCTGGCCGATCCGGCGGGGACTCGGGCCCAGCTTGTTGTGCCGATGGATGATGCGGACTCGTGGGCCCGCGGTGCGCCGCGGCTGGAGGTGCTCACGCGCACGATGCGTGATGCGGACGAGGTCATGGCCAACAACCACAGCGTCCGCGTTCGCGGCGTCGTGGCCGGTGCGCCGCGCTTCAATCCGCAGCCGGTGTTCTACATGACCTACTCCAACGCCTCGCGCATTCTGCCGCCGATTCGTCATCGTCTGACGTTCGTGCTTGTTCGTGCGGATCAGGGGCAGGATCTGGTGCTGCTGGCCCGGGACATCGAGCGGAGCACCGGCCTGCGGGCGCGAACCGCCGGCGAGTTCCGACGCGATACGGTGCTGTGGTTCCTCGCGAACGCCGAGTTCATATCTCACGTGGGGATCATGGTGACCTTCGCCGCGGTCGTGGGCCTGGCGATCACGGGGCTCATGCTGTACATGTTCACGCGTGAGAACGCCCGCTACTACGCGACTCTGCGGGCGATCGGCGCGACGCCGGTCCGGCTGATGTCCATGGTCGTGTCGCAGTCGCTCTTTGCCGGCGCGGTCGGGTTCGGCCTGGGCATCGGCGTGTGAGCGATCATCGGCACGCTCCTGGCGCAGGGCGGGTTCCCGTTCCGGATTCTGCCGATCACACCGATCGCCGTCGGCACGCTCTCGTTGACGGTGACGACCATCGCGGCGACGCTGAGCGCGTGGGCCGTGCTGCGGATCGAGCCGGCGATGGTCTTCAAGGGTTGACCGCGCTGGCCGCGAGTTTCGCGGCCAGCAGAATGGCCTCGATCATGCTCTCGGGATTCGCATCGCCTCCGGGCGTCGCGGCGCGGGCGCCGGCGATGTCGAACGCCGTGCCGTGCGCCGGGCTGGTGCGGACGACGCGTCGGCCGTGCCATCGCAGGCCGATGGTGACGTTGATGCTCCGTGCGCGGTCGAGCAGCTTCACGGGGATGAGGCCCTGGTCGTGGTACATCGCCACGACGGCGTCGTAGCGACCGTTGACCGCGCGGAGGAACACGACATCGCCGGGCACCGGACCGTCGGCGTCGATGCCCAGGGCGCGGGCGTCGGCGACGGCGGGAACGACGAGGCGGTCGTCATCATCACCGAAGAGCCCGCCCTCGCCCGCGTGCGGGTTGATCGCCGCGACGCCGATGCGGGGCGGCGAGCCCGCACGCGATGTGCCGAGTTCCACGCAGGCCTCGTGCGCAAGGCGGATGGACTCGAGCACGCGATGGCGCGTCAGCACCTGCGGCACGCGGGCCAGCGCGATATGCACCGTCGCGAGCACCACGCGCAGGCTCGGGCCTTCGAACAGCATCGCGCTGCGGGGGCTGTCGAAGCGGTCGGCCAGAACCTCCGTATGTCCGGGGAACCGAACGCCGGCCATGTGCCAACTGTCCTTGGCGATCGGCGCGGTGACGATGCCCTGCGCGTGGCCGGCCTTGGTCAGCGCGATCGCGCGCTCGAGCCAGGCAAAACTCATCGCGCCGGCCGCGGCCGTCGGCCCCGGCGAGGGCGGGAACATCGCCTCGTCGCCGACGCTTGCCAGTTCATCGGCAGCGCCATCGGGCGCATCGGTGATGAGCCGCGGCAGCGTGATCCCGAGCCGCTGCGCGGTGCGACGGAGCAGAATCGGCGAGCCGACGATGAGCGGCTCGCACGCGCTATGTACCCGTGCGTCGGTCAGGGCTTTGGCAACGATCTCGGGGCCGATGCCCTGCGGATCGCCGAGCGTGATGGCCAGGGTCGGTCGATCGGACATGGGCGACGCGTCGCGGTCGGGGGTGGGGCCGTGGGTGTGAGAAGTGGGAGGTCGGCCAGCGGGCGACCGGGGTCGGAGGCGTTACTTCTCCAGCGGGCACGACTCATCCGCCGCCCACTCGGCGAATGAGAGGTAGTAGTTCTTCACCGGGCTGTACCCGGCGCGGACCAGCGCCAGGGACAACAGCGAGGAGCGTCCGCCGCCCTGGCAGTGCACGATGATCGGCTTGCCCGGCACGACGCCGCGGAGCGAGAAGTGCTTGCGGAGAGACTCGGGCGGGAGCATGAAGCCGGCGCGATCGAGCACCTCGACGTGCGGCACGCTGATCGCACCGGGGATGTGGCCCGCGCGAGGGTTGTTCATGCGCTCGGTGCCGGCGAACTCGGCGAACGATCGGCCATCGATGACCTGCGCGCCGCGTTGCTCGGCCGGCGCGGTGGCGACATCGAGCACATCCTGCTTCAACGCCAGTTCGACCAGCGGCGAGCCGCCGGCGCGGAGCGTCAGGCGGTTCTCCGGCGCGACGGGTTCAACGGTCCGCGCCGGTCCGCGGATGATCAGGTTCCGCGGCAGGCGCTGGCCCGCCTGCTTGTATCCGCCATCGAGCACGCTGACATTCTCCACGCCGAAACACTGGAGCAGGAACCACACGCGCGCCGCGTCGGTCATCGCTCCGGCGTCGACGATCACGATTCGGTGATCGCTGCGCAGTCCGAGCGGGTCGATGATCTCCTGCCACTGACCTACGGCCGACGCATCGCCGAGCAGCGAGCCGCCTTGCTGGCGGGAGCGCTCGGTCCATGCGGGCAGATCCACCGATCGGCTCCCGACGATGTGCGAGGCCAGGAAGTCTGCTGATGCGCGGGTGTCGAGGATCGCCACGCGCGAAGCGGTCTGCGGGTCGGCGAGCAGCGCGGCCAGTTCATCGGGCTGCATCAGGGCCGCGTCGGCGAGCATGGCCCGCTGCATCGCGGCGGTGGTCGCGGCGTTGGTCTGGGCGGGCTCGGCGTTGCCCGCGCCCGAGCTCGTGCAGCCAACGGCGGCGGCGAGGGTCAGGGCCAGCGCGGCCGCGAGCGAGCTGCGGGCCTGCCGGACGAGTGCCGAACGGCGGGTCCGCGGTGCAAGGGAGAACGCGTGGGCGTGGGTGGTCATGGGTGTTCCGTGTGCCGAGATGGATGCCCCGGTGAGTGTAGCGAATCTGCGCGTCGTGGTGGTGCGGAGCCGTGGCCATCGGCGGGCGCTCGGCAGCGCCCCTAGAGTGCGTTCCCTGTTGCGAGCCGTCGGGGAAGGTGTGCCGATGTCGGTACATCCAGCGTCCGAACGCGAGAACAGGCTCACGTAATCGCGGTCTGATCACACTGACCCCGGAGGCATCATGCTGGTTTCGTCGATGAATGTCATGGCGTTGTTTCTTGCGGCGGGAATTGCGGGCGGCGCGCTGAGCGACGACACCGCCGGGGCCGCCAAGCCCAACACCCCCGCCGCTGCGGCGCCCGAGACGCCCGCGGCCCCGGCTGCCAAGCCCGCCCCGGGCGACGGCATGCCCGTGCTGAACAAGACCGAGGTCGAGGGCATCATCATCGAGGACCTGAAGATCGGCGAAGGCGGCGAGATCAAGGCCGGTGCCGCGGTCGTTGCGCACTATCACGGCACGCTCAAGGCCGACGGCAAGGTCTTTGACTCCTCATACGAGCGTGGCGAGCCCGCCGCGTTCCCGCTTGACGGCGTCATCCCCGGCTGGCAGAAGGGCGTGCCCGGCATGAAGGTCGGCGGCATGCGTCGCCTGACCATTCCGGCGGCGCTCGGCTACGGCGACCGCGCGGTCGGCACCATTCCCGCCAACAGCGACCTGGTCTTCATCGTGGAGATCAAGGACGCGCTGGTCACCGAAGACATCAAGGTCGGCGATGGCGAAGAGGTCGGCCCGCGCCCCATCGTCCTGGCTCAGCACACCATCAAGACCAAGGACGGCACCGAGGTCGCGGCCACCAAGCCCGGCCAGCCCTATATCTGGCTCCCGGGTGAGATGCAGGGCATCGACTTCGGCCTCAAGGGCATGAAGGTCGGCGGCAAGCGGAAGATCAACATCCCCGCCGCGTTCAATGTCACGCCTCCGGGCCTGCAGGTTGATCGTCCGGGCAACGTCGACCTGACGATCGAGGTCGAGGTTGTCGGCGTTCGCAACCTCGTTCCGCCGGGTCAGCAGCAGCCCGGCCGCTGAGCCGGAACGATTCATGATTCACCCAGAGCGGGCGCGGCCAGAGCCGTGCCCGCTTTTTTCTCGGTTGTCTGTCATCCGCACGCTCAAGCCAAGGAACCGATCATGTCCACAGGCGTGAACATCGAAGACCTCGTCGTCGGCACCGGCGCCGTTTGCACCGCCAAGCACACCGTCAAGGTCCACTACCGCGGCACCCTGCTCAACGGGACCGAATTCGACTCGTCCATCGGCGGCCCGCCCATCGACTTCCCGCTGCGCGACCTGATCGTCGGCTGGCAGGAGGGCATCCCCGGGATGAAGGTCGGCGGCAAGCGCAAGCTCACGATCCACTGGAGCAAGGCCTACGGCGAGCACGGCATGCCGCCGACGATCCCGCCGAAGTCCGACCTGGTCTTCGAGATCGAACTGCTGGGCGTGCGCTGATCGGGCCGATCAGACCGGCGCGAAGAAGTCGGCGAAGAAGCGCGTGAAGTCGCCGTTGTCGACCACGCCGTCGGGCGTGGCCGCGCCGTCGGTGTTTGCGATGTCGGCCCACAGCCGCGAGGGGTCGGTCGCGTCGCCGAAGAACGCCAGGAAAAACAGCGAGAAGTCGCCGTTGTCGATCACACCGTCGCCACCGGGTTCGCCATCGGTCGTGGCGATGTCGGCGCTGGGGCTGCCGGTTTGCGCTGCGCTGAGGTTCAGCACACCCAGCACACGCCCCGCACCGGTCGCGCGGCGAGGACCGGTGATGACCCCGCCGCGCGCCAGAGCCGAGCCCGTCACGCGGCCGGTCCAGCGCAGGTCGTAGGTCCCCGGCCGAAGGTGCCAGGCGCGGTCGGTCGTCTGGCTGCTGAGCGTGAACGGGGGCTGCGTCACCGAGCCGATGATCGGCCGCTCGAAAGTCGCCGTTGCGATCGTGCCCGCGACCGTGCTGAACGTGCATACCGAGGTCAGCACGCCATCGACGCTCCCGACATCGGCCGGCGAGAGCAATTGCTCCGCGGCCAGTTCGTCGAGCAGATCCAGGTCCAGAACGCTGCGCTCGGCGAGCGCTACGCGGAAGGTCAGTTGCGTGATCATGTCCAGCGATGTCGCCGCCGAGAACTCCGGCGATGGGTTTGCGACGTTCACGCTCATCGATGGTGAGCACGACGAACGCGCGATGCACGAGAGCCGCCAGAGGCCCGGCGAAACCTCCGCGGGCGGTGAGAGCGAGATGATCTGCGACTGGTGACAGACGGTGACCGCCGCGCCATCGAAGTTGAACACGCCCGAGAGAGAGCCGGTCAGCGGCGGTGCGCCGGGGTTGGTCTCGATGATCGACACGGGCGTGGCGGGGATGGTGATCGCGCCGATGCGCATCGATGCGCCGCCCGTGACCCGGCGCTCATAGGATTCAAGGGTCATCAGCGGCGTGCTCGCCACGGCCGCCGGTGCGCCAGCGCAGATGAGCACGAGCGGTAGTGTCAACCCCAGCGTGCGCAAGGCTGGGCGATCGAGCTGGACTGGGTGTGCGACGTGTCGATTCATCACAGACTCCGCCAGTCATCAATCACACGGGGAGAAGAACGCGACGAAGAAGGCTTGAAAGTCGCCGTTGTCGATGCTGCCGTCTGGTGTGGGGTCGGAGTCGGTGTTGGCGACATCGGCCGCGAGGCGAGCCATCGCGTCATCGGGCAGGAAGAACGCGCTGAAGAAAGCCTGAAAGTCACCGTTGTCCACCGAGCCATCGGGCCCGCCGCCGTCGAAGCCGGTGAGTCCATCGGTGTCGGCGACATCCGCGGGTGAGCAGGTCAGCAGCCTCGGGATATGCGCGACCCAGCCCTGCGCGGGCCCGCCGAGTGTTGATGTCGTTCGTCCCGCGATGGTGAGCCCGTCGCCAGAGACGGCAACGGCCTCGCCGAGATCCTCGTTCGCGAAGTTCGGCCCGCCGCCATTGGCCAGCATCTGGGCGAGCGGCAGCGCGCCGGTGCGGCGGGTCCAGACGAGCGCTTGCGCCTGGCCCGTCGGACTGCACCACGCGGTGCCGACGACCACGCGTCCGCCCAGCGACGCATCGACCGCGATCGCGCGTCCAGCCGAGCCGCCGCACGGAGTGGTGATGAGCGTTGTGCCCGCGCTGGCGTTCCAGATGAACGCGGTGGTCTGCGTCCCCGGCCCGGCATCAACGCCGATGCGCCCGACAATCGTCGAGCCATCGGGCGATACGCCGAGCGCCTCGCTGTCAACGCCGGGCTGCAGCCCCGGCACAACGCTCGGCACGATGCTCATTCCGGGTACGAACGGCCCGAGCCAGGAAACCGCCGCGGCGCGGTTGCGGGGGCCGGTGTCGCTCACGCCGACGCAAACGAGGCCATCTCCCGAGATCGCGTTGACCAGCGACTCATCATCGCCGGCAAGCGGCAGCAGGGCGGTCGGCCCGAGGGAGGCGCCTGCTGCGCGAACGAAGCCCCGCGGCTCGCCGCTTTGGTCGGTGGATCCTGCGATGATCGAGCCGTCGGCGTTGAGGCCGGCGATGTCGGTCGTCAGGCTGCTGCCCAGGGGCAGGCTTGAGCCGGGGCGCGACAACGAGATTGATGTGCCGACGCGGACGACGATCGCGGTCGCGTCATCGCTCATGGCGACGCCACGCGTGCCGGGCACGAGCGCGGGAAACTCCGCGACCTTCGCCGCGTCCGCGGGTGCTTGGCCTCGGCCCCAGCGGAAGCGGAGGCCGAGCGGGCCGGAGTCCGGGGCCTGCGCCGTTGCGAGCGACACGAGCGTCAGTTCGCCATCGATCGACAGCGCGACGGCGGGCTCGGGCAGAGCGAGCATCGCGGCGGGCTGGGCCATCGCCGAGCCGGCGAGCATCAGCACCGCCAATGGGAACACACGCGTGGGGCTCATCTCTCTCTCCTTGGGCCTGAGCGGGACGGATGCTGCGGGGGTGCCGGCGGTTTGTGCGCCGCGGGCGGCGCCGCCGCGGGATGGTAAGGGACGGCGGGCCGCTCGCTACGAGGGCGAATCGCACCCCAGGAAGAACGCCGCGAAGAACGCGGTGAAGTCGCCGTTGTCCACCTGCCCATCGGGGCCGGAGCCGTTGAGCACGGTGAGGCCGTCGGTGTCGGCGATGTCGGCGGGGACCTGAAGCGGATCGCCGGCCGTGAGGAAGAAGGCCCCGAAGAACGCGGTGAAGTCGCCGTTGTCGATCGTGCCGTCGGGGCCGCCGCCGGTCAGGAAGGTATCGCCGTCGGTGTTGGCGATGTCTGCTGGCGAGCAGGCATCGCCCTTGACCAGAGAGAGCAGCGGCCTGACGACCGGCTCCGGTGTCAGGGGCGGGCCGCCGCGGAGTGCGCCGCGATCGATCACCGCCAGGTCGCGTCCGCTGCCGGGCATGATGCTCGACAGCAGCAGGTTTCCGCTCGCCAGCGCGACGGGATCGAGCCCCGCGCCGAAGTCATCATCGGTCACGAACGCCAGTTGCGCGTTGATGCTCGCGCCGGTGATCAGGTCGTTGCGCAGCACGCGCACATTCATCCCCGCCAGGCCGTCGGCGGTGGTGTCGCTCAGGAAGACAAGGTCGGCGTCGGCGTCGCCGTCGACATCCGCGACGGTCACGTCGGTCGGCCCTGCGCCCGCGGGAAGACTCGAGGCGGCGCTGAACGGAATCGCTTCGACAGTGCCCAAGTCCGGGTTGGTCACGATCACCGATGTGGTCTCGGTCGGCAGCGCGTTGCTGTTGATCGTCACGATTGTCGGCGTTCCCGCGCCGGGGCCAACGGTGTTCAGCACGGGCACGAGCACCCGTGTCGGGTTGCCCGGGACGGGGATGGTCTGGATCACGCTCAGCGTCAGTGCGCCGCCCTCGATGCTGGTGTTCCGGATCACGCTGACATTCGATGATGTGAAGTTCGCGACGGTGATGTCGTGCGTACCGGTGTCCTTGTCCTGGTCGGGGTTGAAGCCCGCGACCGATCGCGGCGCATCGCCGACGCTCACGCTCACGCCGGCGCCGTACGAAAAGCCGGGCAGCGCCGTCGCCGCGAAGGCCTTGATCGTGTCGTCGCTCTCGCACGCGGCGATGATGTCGAGCCTGTTCCCCGGCGCGCTGCCGTTGAGCGGCGCCAGCGCGACATCCACCGGCCTCCCCGCAACAGGCACGGTCGACCGCAGCGTCATCTGGCCCGTGCCCAGGTTGCCGAAGATCGACAGCGAGTTGCCGCCCGCGTTGGCAACGACAACATCCGTCGCGCCGTCCTGATCGATGTCGCCCAGCGCCAGCCCGCTCGGCTCGATGCCCGTCGCGACGCTGAAGGCCTGCGCCGAGCCCGCCGGAGCGAAGCCCTGCCACACGCCGCCGATGGACCCGAGGTTCAGGTGCACAACGAGCGATCCCGCAGCGGTCGTGGGGTTCGACGCGTCCTGAACGATCATGATCAGATCGTCGAGCCCATCGGTGTTCACATCGCGCAGCAGCGCCCGGGCGGGCGTGGGCGACAGCGCCGAGACGACCGACGGCGAGAAGTTGATGTCCTCGCCCAGCGGCGTGAGGCCGATCTGGCCGACGTTGTTCAGCCCGCGCGTCAGCGGCGGGGCGTCGATGTACGTCAGTTTCAGCGCCTGGCCCGACGGCCGTCCCAGCGGCGTTCGCAGCCGCGGGAAGTACGCGACGTCGAACTTTTCATTCAGGAACGGGTTCGCGCTGACCAGCAGGTCGTGTGTGAACGTCGGCAGCGGCGTGAAAGTCGGCGAGATACGGACCGTCAGCAGCCCGCCCAGCGCCGCCGGCGAGGCGAGCACGATGCGATCGTTCGCGTTGACGCCCTGAAGATCCGCCAGCACGCGACCGACGCGCATCGGCCCCTGGTCCGATCGGCGCGTGCCCAGCAGCCCGGAGATGTTCAGCACGCCGTTGCCATTGCCGGCGATGTCGATCAGGCCGAGGTTCTCCACCGAGCCCGTGATCGTGCCCTGACCGGTGAGCACCGATCGGCCCTGCAGCAGCACGCTCTCGGCCGTGATCGTCGCGTCGCTCAGCGTCACCACGCCGCGGCGAACATCGAGCGTGTCGGCCTGGAACAGCGCGCCTTCGCGCACGAGCAGCGTGCTGAACGGGCCGGCACCCGTGTTGCCCATCGCCACCGCGCCGCTGAAGATCAGCCGCGAGCCCGGATCGGCCACGACGATCGCCGCGCTGGAGCCGGGATCCAACCCGATGTTCGCGGTTGTGAGGTTCTGAAGGCTCGCCAGCGCGCTCTGCGTGACGTTGAGTCGTGCGGTGCCGCCCTGGGCGATGGTGACGCTCGAAAGCCCGGTGAGCGAGATCGTCGCGGCGGCGACGTTCAGTTCGCCATCGGCTCCGGGCTGTCGTCCGATCGTCAGCCCGCGCGTGCCGAGCGTGTCGCTGGTCAGCGCGCCGCTGTTGAGGATGCTGAACTTGCCCGCACCGGCGTCGCCGATGATCAGGTCGTTCGGCGCCCCGACCACACCCGAAAGGTTCACGCGAGATCCGATGCCCGAAACCTCAACTTCGCCCGTGCCCGCGGCGTTGATGCCCAGCAGCATCGTCGGCGTGTCCAGCCGCCCGCCGGAAGTGGCCTTGAAGGTGCCCGCGCCGCTGAGGCCGATGCTCAGTCGATTGCTCAGGTTCAGCCGCATGCCCTGCGAACGCACCTCCAGCGATGCGTTCGAGCCGACCACGGAGCCGAGCACGCCGCGCGAGCCGGTGACAAAGGTCTGGGGCGAGCCCGATGGCGTGGTCGCGCGTTCGAACGACGCGATGATCGGACCGGTGGCGGCCGTGCCGAGCGTCAGCGACGGTGCCGCCGTCGTGTCCGTCGCGCCGAGCGTCAGCCCCACCCCGACATCGGGCGCGAACACGTACCGGATCGTCCGCGGCGACTGGATGATCAGTCTGCGGGCGGCCGCACCCTGAAACGGCACGTTGACCTGATACGGCACGACAACGCCCGTGCGGCCGTCGAAGATCGCGTCGGTCCCGGCGTTGGGCGGCTCGTTGAGCGACCAGTTGCCGTTGGTGAACCACGACGCGGTGTTGGCCTGGCTGACCCAGAAGTTCGACTGTGCCAGCGCCGGCGTCGCCAGCGCGAGCCCTGCGATCGACGCCAGCATCCGGGCAATCCGCCGCGAATGTGCCGGTATCGCGCAGGTATCGCGCCGCGTCGATCCAGATCCACGACGATACTGCTCGCGTTCTCCCGTCCTGCCGCAGCGCATACGCCTCCAGAGCTCAACCCTGCCGAGTCACCACCACGCCCCGTGTTCGTGGGCGTTCCCCCGTTTCATCGTGACGCTCCACACACCATACCCGACGATCCGTTCACGGCCACCGTTCCCGTCCGCGTCGGGCCCCGGTCTCACGCTCGGCGCGAGCGGCAGTCCATCTATCGATCCATGCGAAAACAGCCGTCGCTCCCTGCCACGGTCGGCGCGAGCGAATCACAGCGTCCGGCCGCTCACCCGAGCGAACCACAACAAACACCGCCCATGCGCGGTGGAGTTCGGTTGTCGGGGCTCAGGCTGGTTGATCCATCCCGATCGGCGGCGCCGGCCGCTCGTTCGGCGGCGGCGGCACGAACGGGATGTGCTCGAACCAGTACTTGTCCCGCGCAAAGAACGGCGGGACGAACGCGCGTCGACCGGCAAACGGCGTTTGCGTCGAGTCCGAGAACCGCACCCACGCCGCGGGATCATCGCCGAGGTCCTGACCCGTCAGCGTCGACAGCGACTGGCTGGCCGACCGCTGCACCACAAGCGAGTCGTCGTTCAGCGCGGCGATCAGCACGTTCATGACGCGCCTCTCGGCATACTGCCCCAGCGCCACACAGGCCTCGGCGCGAACATCGACATCCTCTTCCGTCCGCTGGCTGGTCAGCGCCATCAACGGCTCGACCGCCTTGGGATTGTGGATCCGCTGCAAGGCCCGCACCGCCTCAAGACGAACACGCCGGTCCGGCTCCTTGAGCAAGGGAAGGATCAGGTCCGCATCGCCCGGCTCGCCGTGCATCGCCAGCGCCCGCGCCGCCACACCCCGCACACCCGGGTCGTCGTCAACGCCGTCTGCGGGCGGGGCGCCGAGCTTGATCCGGTACGCCTTGACGTACACGTCCTCGCCGCCGAACGGCGCGTTGGCCAGCAGGTTCGTCCCGCGGTAGCGCTTGTCCGCGTCGTACGGGTCGTTCATCCAGATCGCCGCCTGAACGGGCGACGGGGGCTGAAACGCCGCGAAGATCGAGTTGTTCTCGCTGATCGCCCTCTGCTGCGAGGCATCGCAGCCGAGCATCAGCGCGGCCGCGCCGGCGATCATCACCGCCGATGCCACTCGGGCCGCGGAGTGGGAGGGGAGTCGATCGCCGCTGGACAATGGGTCGGGAACCATGGCACGAGTATAAGAACCCATCACCCCTGTGTGCGGCTTTCCCCGCCACGTACGCTTTGCCCTCGTCCTGACGCCTGTCCGAATCCGGAGCCGCCGCCATGCCCGCCATGCCCGCGAGGCCAAAGCAACTTGCCGTTCTGCTGCTTGCGTATTGCGCCGCGGGCGTCGGCTGCGCATCGCAGTCCACCGTTGTCGCGCCGCAGCGCCTGAACGCCGCGCTGCCCCTGACCGCCCAGGACCGCGCGCTCGCGACGCAGCCCCTCCCGGCCCGGGCCGCGGCGATGGATGTTCCCGCCCGCACCGTGAGCCTGCCGCTGGACCCCGATCTCGATGCGACGCAGATCGCCGAGCGTGTCCGAGAGGCGCGGCCCGGTGACGACGGCTGGATTCGCTGGACCGTCACGCGCCGCGTGCTGACGGGCACGCCGCCGACGGAAGACCCGACCGGCGGCAGCGTGCTGCATCTGGCCCTGACGGACACGGGCGATGTCGTGCTCGAGAAGCAGATCGAAGCCGCCGACGGCGTGACGACGACATTCACCCCGCCGATGATCATCCTGCCCGCCTCGCTCGCGCCGGGTCAGACCTTCGAGCAGTCCTTCGCGATGCGGAGCGTGCTGACCGACCGCCCCGACCGCGAACGCGGCAGCGGCCCGGCGACGCAGACCACGACCCTCGCCGCGTGGGAGCGCATCGCGACTCCTGCCGGCGAGCATCTGGCGGCGCGTATCGAAGCGGTGCTCCGCGCCAAACTCGGCCCGGCGAGCGTCACGAGCACGAGCACAACGTGGTACGCCCCGGGTCTTGGCATCCTCGCCGAGACCCGCCGCGAGGAAGTCACCGTCATGGGCCTGAAGATCCGCGACCAGCGTCAGGGCTGGGTGTTGCAATCTCCGGGCGCGCCGTGAGGCTCAGTCCTTCCACACGTTCCAGCGGAGTTTCTCAGGGTCGCGTCCGCCGTCGGCGTAGTAGACCGCCATGCGGATGACGTACAGGTAGTTCTTGCTCGTCGCGTGCGCCTCGCGCGCGTTGGCGGCCCGGAGTTTGTTGAACAGCCGTGATGGGTCGGCCCCGCGCAGGTCCGCGAGCGTCCGCACGCCGATGCGCGCAAAGTCGCGAGCCAGCGTCGGGCCGATGCCGGGAATCGTCCGCACATCCGGCGACTCACCATCGCCGGCGGCGATCGGCTTGTTGGCGGACTTGGTCGACGGCTTTTTGACGGTCTTCTTCGCGCTCTTGCGCTGCGCGATCGTGGGCACGCCCGCCGGAGGGCGCCGGGCCGCCGAGGTTCGTCGGGTTGAGTTCGATCCGGCCATCCGCGAACTCCTGCGATGAACGGTCAGTGTCCGGTGGAGCCGAACCCGCCGCTGCCGCGAGCGGTCGCGTCCAGATCATCGACCTCATCGATTTCCGCGCGGGCCACGGGGGCGATGACCAGTTGCGCCACGCGCATCCCGGGCGTGACCTCGAAGGGCTCGCGGCCGAGGTTGATCAGCGCGACCATCATCTCGCCGCGGTAGTCCGCATCGACTGTTCCCGGCGCGTTGGGCACGGTCACGCCGTGCTTGGTCGCAAGGCCCGAGCGAGGTCGGACCTGCCCCTCAAAGCCCGGCGGGATCGCCATCGCAAAGCCCAGCGGCACGCGCACGATCTGACCCGGTGCGATCGTCATCGCCGCGTCGATGCACGCGTGCAGGTCCATCCCTGCCGCCAGGTCTGTCTGATATCGCGGAATCGTCGCGCCGGGCGAGAGCCGCTTGAATCGCAGCGTGACGGGTGTGATCGTCGTTGCGGTTGACATGCACGAAGGTATCCCACCCGCGCCGCGATGGCCCCGCGGGGCCTCCGCCCGGGCCATCACGGCGTCGCGTCGGCGAAGTTCCGGATCAGTGCATCGATCTCTTTCCGCGCGTTCTCATCGCTCAGTCCGTCCCGAACATCCGTCAGAAACGCCCGCGCCGCCGACTTGCTCCGCGATCGGGCCAGCATCGCGGCCACCTCGCCTGCGTCGCGCGTGCGAACCTCCGGCCGCAGCATGGTGCGCAGCAGATCCACCTGTGCCTGTGTCAGCGCATCACGCCGCGAGAGCGCCGCGTGCCAGACCGCATCGCGCAGGTCCAGCGTCTGCTCCTCGGGCAGTTTTGCCAGTTCGGAGCGAGCGATCGCCGCCAGATCAAAGAGCATCCCGACATCCTCCGATCGTGCGGCGGGCATGATGCCCATCACCGCCAGCGTCGGCGTGACCTGCTCGCGCTTCTCCTTCATCAGCGCGCCGAGCAGTCGAACGATGTCGCGCTCCCGGCCCTGCAGGTGCATCGCCAGCACCGCCTTGTCGAAGTTCCGCGCCTTGAGCGCTTCGCTCAGTTCCGTCTGGAGGTCCGCCACAGGATCCAGCGCGGGCTTGGCGCGGTTGCTCGTCGCCGCCGTCGGCAAGGCGCGCGACATGACCAGCAGCGGATCGCCCTCGACATGAATCCGCCATGCCGGAAAGTCCGCATACCGCGCCGCCGCGGCCAGCGGTACCGGAGCGACCAGCCGCTCGACAAACGTCGGCGTGGGCAGGAACCCCGACAAGTACGGCTCGTGCACGCTCCCGACATACCCGACCGCCCCGCGCTGCAGGAACCGTCCGGCGATCGTCCAGACGCTGCGCGGGTTCTGCGAGCTCCACGAGTGCACCACGTACGCCACGCTCGGACGCGACAGCAGCGGCACATCCGGCGTGAGCCCGCGCCCGGGCTTGAGGTCAAAGAAGCTCGACATCCCGCTGCTGTTGAGCGTCAGCAGCGACACATCCACCGCGCGCGTCGCCTCGCGGAACTTCTCAAGGCTCATCGGCGGGCTGACCACGCGAGTCTCCCACCCCGCCCCCGCGAGCGAGCGCCCGGCCGCCGATGCGCTGTACAGGTTCCACGGCCTGCTGTCCTCGTAGCCGTCGAGCAGCAGCGCCGATCGGTGCTCCAGAAACAGCGACGACATCGCCCTGTATGCCGATGCGCTCGCGCCGCCGCTGAGTTGGCCCGTGTACGCCCACCGGCTCATGCTCGCCCCGGGAATGTCGCGCCCGATCAGGTCGGTGATCGCCAGCGACTCACCCGGCTTGCACACAAACTCCTTCTGGGTGGGCACGGGCTCGAGCCGATCGCCCGCGGCCATCGCCGCCCGCGCCGGGATGTTCAGCGCCAACGTCACCGCGTCCAGATCGTCGCCCAGCGTGTCGAATCGATACCCCGAAGCCCCCGCCGCGGCGCGGAGCTCGCGGTCGAGCGTCAGCACCTGCGCAAATGTCCAGGCGGAGGTCGCGTCCGTCACCTTGGCCAGCGCATCGCTGACGATCACCACTTCCTGCCCCCGACCGATCGCCAGCGCAAGCCCGCCGACCCATGCCGGGTCCGCCGGGTGCATCGCAACAATTCCCGGCGGCTGAAAGTCCATCTTCTTCCACTTCGCACGAATCGCCGAGCGCACCGCCGCGGCGTCCGCGGCTTCACCGGCCGCGCCCCACGCACGCGCCTGCGCGCGCAACAGCGACAACTCGTCGGCACGCCAGTCCTTCGCCGGCGTGGCGTCGGCATAGCCCACGACGCGCGCGGGCTTGAACGCGCGGACGAACCGCGCGATGTTCTCGCGGCCGACCAGCGTTCCATCATCGATCAGAATCGGGAACCTCGCGCCGCCCTCATCGGTGCTCCAGGTCGATATCGCCGAGACGAACGACCGCTCATCCGGCACGATGACCAGCAGCGACGTTGTCGGCAGAGTCCGCCGGACGTGCTCGGCCCGAACCCCGAGGCGGACCTCCGCCGGTAATGATGCAAAGTCTGGCGTCACCCCGGGTGCCGCGGCCGGCGCTGTCCCGGGAACTTTGCCGGGTTGGTTATCCGGGCTCCCCTTGGTCGCACCCGGCTGGCCCCACGCCAGACTCGCGGCCAGGCCGGTCGCCACGGCCGCCACGAGACCGGGTCGGATCTCCCGCGGCCCGGTGGTCCGTCGCGCCCCGAACGTCCGTGCATGGGTTGGCATGGTGTTCAGTCTATCGACCTCCCGGGCACCCAAACAGCCCCCAAATCACTCGTGTTCCGGTTCGATGCTGCAATCGACCGGCATCCCGAGGCAATACTCCCTTGGGTCGGCCGCTTGGGCGTCCGCCCAAGTTCGCCGAACGCCGATACATCTCTGGTGACTGTGTTCTTTGCCCCGGTGAATTCTGTCAAGGATCTTCCCATGTCCCGAGTTGCCCCCTCGCGAGTGTGTCTGGTTGTGCCGAGCATTGCGGCCTTGCTTCTGGCGGCGACGACGGCCCCGGTCGTGCTGGCGATGGATGATGCGCCCAAGTCCGCGCCCGCTCCAGCCCCCGCCCCCGCTACGGCCCCCGCTACGGCCCCCGCGCCGGGCGAGGGCGAGCCCTCGCTGGGTGGGCCGAAGGTCGCGCCCGGTGCCGATCGCCCGACGATCGTCGAGCGCGATGTCACCGGCAAGGTCAAGGTGCTCGAAATCTCCCCGCCCGAGGCCGCCTTAACGCGACTCAAGCTGGACGACGCCACGCGCGAGAAGGTCGACCGCATCCTCGCTGAACGAGCCAAACTGCTGGATGTGCTCGTGCGCGACAACCTGCTGCTGCTGGTCGAACTCGATGGTGCTCGTCAGGCCGGCGATCAGGACCGCGTCCGCGAGGGGCTTCGAACGCTGACCGAGGCCTCCGAGCCGCTCCGCCGCCGCGGCCGGCTGCTCACCGAACTCCAGGCCGCGCTGCCCAAGGAACAGGGCGAGCAACTCCGGACGATGATCGGCGAGTACATGCAGGCGCGAATCGCCGATGAGCAGGCCGCCGCCAGCGCCGAGGGTGCGAGTTTCGACGGCCGCAGGTTCCTGACGGAGGAGACGCTGCGAACGGTCGGCAACGAGGTGCGCCGAAGCTACGAGCGCGTGGTCGGCCAGGCCGCGGCGGACTTCGATGCGCTGCTCCAGGAACTCGCGCTCTCGCCGGAGAAAGAAGCGGAGGTCCGCTCTGCGGTCATGGATCTGAACAGCCGCTACGCGGGCAAAGTGCCTTCCGCGGAATACGCGAGCGTCTATCTGAAGGTCTACTCGCAGGCCACGCCGGAGCAGCGGCAGGTGCTTCTGCGGCGCGCCGGCATGCGGAACGCCGCGCCCGCCGATCCGGGCGCACCGGCACCGTCCCGAAATCGCTGACGCGATCAGTGGGTCAGTGTTGGCAAGTCATGTGAGCGGCCCGCCGCGTCGAGGAAGTGCCGGGGCGGCTTACGCCAGCGTGTCGACCCGTCCGCCAACGCCCCCGGGACCGGGCTGGCCCGTCGCGACGTTTCGCCCGATCGCCGCGGCTTGCTCCAGCAGCGCGACCGCCGCCTGTCCCTGCTGATCGGCGATGTTCATCGCCTTGACCGCCGTGGCGGTCCCGATCTCGGTGCGCGTCTGCGCGCTGGTCAGGGCCGAAGACAGGATGGCGTCGATCGGTGCACTCATGTCGTTGCTATCGGCCCGACCGCACGCTCGCTGCACCCCGAACGTGACTTGATCGTGGAGCCGATGGGGATGAACCGTCGCGTTAGGATTTTAAACGGGCTCAAGTTGGCGGACCAAGTTGACCGATTCCCACAGATCGGCTACAAACTGGTTCCTCGTGTCGACCTGAAGCCCTGGAGACTCCCTCATGCGTCGTGAAGTGATCCGTACCGTGGCGGGCCTTGTGCTGGTTGCGTGCCCGCTTGTGACCATGACGGGCTGCCGGAACCCCAACAACACCAGCGTTCACTACCTCCGTCTGGACCCCAACCCCGGCACGACGACGCTTTCGGCCGATGAGGATGAGGTTCAGAACCAGATGAACCTCACGCACGACACGAACTGGAGCGCGTTCCGCGATGACCTCGGCCGCGCTCTGCTGACGGATCGTCCCTCGCGCCTGACGCGCGTCCCGATGAAGTAAGCCGAGCGGCTCCCGTCGGCTGCACTTCCGCGGCCACGATCGCCCCCGACAACTCCGAGCAAAATCACAGCGACGAGCCCAACAAGGGCTCGTCGCTGTTTTTGAGGTGCGGACTTTGTCGTTCAGGACGCCTTGTCCCGAATCGATGTTCTCGTTCGTCAGTGCCCCGCGAAAAACCTCGCGGCGCTCGGGACTTAAGCCCGACGGCGTCGAGCCGCGATCAGGCCCATGCCCAGCCCGGCCAGCGCCGCCGCGGCAGGGGTCGGGATCACCGCGACCTGATCCTGATTCGTCCCGTTTGCGATGCCGAGCAGCGAGTGGCTCATCGGCATACTCGTGCCCGCCCGCGCAAAGCCCAGGAAGGTGTTGAGATTGTTCATCACGCCGCTGGTCAGGGCCGCGTTGTTGGTCCGTCGCGCGGTGAACTCGCCGCTGGTGATGTCCAGGCCCGCGTTGGCCTTGGTTGAGTCGAAGTCGTTGACGATCTCCCAGATCGCCAGCTGGAACGCTGCGGCGTAGTCGTTGGAGGTGTTCCACATCAGCGGCGCATTGCCGACGTTGGCGAACAGGCTCTCGAGCGCCGAGGCCCGCATGACCTTGTCGCCAAGGATCGCCGGTGCGGTGTTGAGTTGAACGACGTCGAATGCGCGGTTCTGCCCGCTGACGACCTGCGCCAGATCGATGCAGAAGGTCACGAAGTTCCCGTTCAGCCGGGGATCCGTGTTGGTGGGGCTGGTGATCGAGTGTCGCAGTTGCCCCGCGAACACGTCATTGGTCGTCGTCCCGAATGTCACACGGACATTCGAGCCCAAGCCCGTGCCGTTGTACTTCATCATCACCGACTGGGCCATCGCCGGGGCGGCGGCAAGGGTCGACAGCGTCAGAATCGTCAGGGCGGTCATCGCGCGGCTGGTCATGGGCTCTCTCCTGCTTGCGGACTTGTGTGGCCCCGCCGGACTCGGGCCCTTTCGGGCATGTCCTGCGGGGAATGAGCCATGAAGGTGCCATTGGTTCACCCACCGGGCGAGGTGTCCGCGCAGTTTTCCGCCACCCGCGCCCGTCTGGGAAAGACGGGCAAAGCCGCGCGGATCATCTCGGACCTGCGTGTGGAAACACTGTCGCTCTCGCCGTGAATTCCGGACTCGGCAAAGGGCCGAGAACCTCGCTCGCTCCGCCGCGGTACCATGCCCGTTGTCCGTTGCGGGGGGCCGCAGGAGGCAGCATGGCACAGCAGACGTCCACGACCCCGGCGGCGGAGCCCGCCGCGGCCGCCGCAGCAACCCCCGTCTTCGCCCACCTGCATCTGCACACCGAGTACTCGCTGCTCGACGGCGGAAACCGCCTCGACAAACTCATGGATCGCGTCAAGCAGCTCGGCATGAACGCCGTCGCCTGCACCGACCACGGCAATCTCTTTGGCGCCGTGGGCTTCTACGCCGCCGCCAAGGAGCGCGGCCTCAAGCCCATTCTCGGCGTCGAGGCCTATGTCGCTCCCGGCTCCCGCAAAGACCGCACCCACACAGGCAACGGCGACGGCGGCGCGCACCTTGTCCTGCTTGCGATGAACAATGACGGGTGGCAGAACCTGCTCCTGCTCTGCTCCGAGGCGTATCTCACCGGCTTCTACTACAAGCCCCGCATCGACCGCGAGCTGCTCAGCCGCCACAGCGAAGGCCTCATCGCCATCAACGGCCACCTCGGCTCGGACATCGGCGATCTTCTTCTGGCGTTCCACAACTCCAGGGACACCAAGTACTGGGACGCTGCGGTCGACAGTGCACGCTGGCACGCGCAGGTCTTCGGCGGCGCTCGCACCGATGATCAGGCCCGATTCTTCATCGAGCTCCAGCACCACATCCCCGAGCAGAACGCGATCAACCCGCTGCTGATCAAGCTGGCCCGCCAGGAGGGCCTGCCGCTGGTGTGCGACAACGATGCGCACTTCCTCCGCGCCGAGGACCACGATTCGCACGACACGCTCGTGTGCATCAGCACCGGCAAGGGCAAACTCATGCCCGACCGGATGCGGTACCCCAAGGAGCTGTACGTCAAGAGCCCCGAGGAGATGGCCACGCTCTTCGCCCCCTACGGCCAAGCCGGCGAAGAGGCTCTGGCCAATGCCGCGAGCATCGCCCAGCGCTGCAACGTGACGCTGCCGCTCGGCGCGAACAACGCGCCCGCCGTCGAGATCGATCTGCCCGACGCATCATCGCTCCCGGCGCTGACCGACCCGAAGTTCAAGGGCGATCTGACCGCCTGGTACGCCGACTACTGCGCCAAGTTCCTGCTCAAGCCCTTCCGCGGCGGCGCGACGCCCGAGCAGCTGGCCGCCAGCAAGCAACGCTGCGACGCCGCTCTGCGGATGCTCGCCGAGGCCGGCTTCGCATGGCGCTACGGCGCGTTCCCCGTTCGCAAGCCCGACGGCACCCCCGGCGATGAGAAGGTCGCGCGTCTCGATCGTGAACTGAAGATCCTGGCCGACAAGAACATCAGCGCCTACTTCCTGATCGTCTGGGACTTTGTCAACTGGGGCCGCCAGCGCGGCATTCCGGCCAACGCCCGTGGCTCCGGCGTCGGCACCATGGTCGGCTACACCTTGGGTCTCTCCAACGCCTGCCCCGTCCAGTACGGCCTGCTCTTTGAACGCTTCACCGACCCCGACCGGAGCGAGTATCCCGATATCGATATCGATCTCTGCCAGGACGGCAGGGCCAACGTTATTAATTACGTCCGCGAGAAGTACGGTCACGTTGCACAAATCATTACATTCGGGACGCTCAAGGCCCGCGCGGCGATCCGCGATGTCGGCCGCGTGCTGGAGATGCCGATCCCCGAGGTCGACAAGGTCGCCAAGCTCGTCCCGGAACAGCTCGGCATCACGATCGAGAAGGCCCTGGAGGCCGAGCCCGATCTCCGCGCGCTCTACGACCGCGACGCGACCGTCCGCCGTCTGCTGGACAATGCGCGCAGCCTCGAGGGCCAGGCCCGCCACGCGAGCGTGCACGCCGCGGGTGTTATCGTCGCCACGCGGCCGCTGCACGAGATCGTGCCGCTCTATCGCCCTGCTGGCACCGAGGACACCGTCACGCAGTGGGACGGCCCGACCTGCGAGAAGATGGGCCTGCTGAAGATGGACTTCCTGGGCCTGCGCACGCTCAGTGTCATCGAGCGCTGCAAGAAGCTCATCCGCGACGGCCTGCCCGAGGCGGAGATCTGGGCCGCCGTGGGCCGGCGCGCGGAGTACGAGAAGTGGCACAGTGGCGAAGTGGCGCCGCTGCAGAGGGACAAGAACACGCCCGTGCTCCCTCCCGCTCATCCGCTCGATCTCGACCGTCTCGACTTTGCCGATCAGCGGGTCTTTGAGATGTTCCGTCGCGGCGACACCACCGGCGTGTTCCAGTTTGAATCCGGTGGCATGCGTCGCCTGCTCACGGAGATGAAGCCCGACCGTCTCGAGGATCTCATCGCCGCCAACGCGCTCTTCCGTCCGGGCCCGATGGACCTTATCCCCGATTACAACCGCCGCAAGCACGGCCAGGACAAGGTGCCGCAGGTTCACGAGATCGTCGATCGCTACACGTCCGAGACCTACGGCGTCATGGTCTATCAGGAACAGGTCATGCAGATCGTGCACGGCCTTGGCGGCATCAAGCTCCGCGACGCCTACACGCTCATCAAGAACATCTCCAAGAAGAAGCACGACAAGATCGAGAAGGAACGCCCCAAGTTCGTCGACGGAGCGCAGAAGCAGGGTCTGACGAAGAACCAGGCCGAGGAACTCTTCGAACTCATCCTGAAGTTCGCCGGCTACGGCTTCAACAAGTCCCACTCAACCGGCTACGCCATCGTCGCGTACCAGACGGCCTACCTCAAGACGTTCTTCCCCAATCAGTACATGGCCGCGTTCCTGACCTACGAGTCCGGCGCATCGCAGGTCTCCGAGTGGGTGCCGTACCTTGAGGATTGCAAGAACACCCGGTTCATCGATCCGGCCAGCGGCACGCCGATCAAGGTCGGTGTCGAGGTCCGCCCGCCCGACATCAACCTCTCCGATCACGACTTCACCGTCGTCTTCGCCCCCGATGAGCCCCGCACCTCGCGGCACGGTCACATGCGTTTCGGCCTGGGCGCGATCAAGGGCGTCGGCGACAAGGCCATCGAGAGCATCGTGCGCGAGCGGTCGGTCAAGGGAGCGTTCACGCCGTACGCATCGCTCTTTGACTTCTGCGAGCGCGTCGGCGTCGGCTCCGCCGGCAGCGTGAACAAGGCCACGATCGAGGCCCTTATCAAGAGCAGCGCGATGGACTGCCTGCACGGCCGCCCGTCGCGCAGCGCGATGGTCGCCACCATCGACGCCGCGGTGCAGGCCGCGGCCGCCGCTCAGGCCGACAAGGCTTCGGGCCAGGGCGCGCTCTTCGGCATGGGCGGGCCTGATGCCGCACAGGCCGCGCCTGCGACGCTCGCCAAGGCAGCGCCGTGGAGCGAGGCCGAAACCCTCGCCGGCGAGAAGGACGCGCTGGGCTTCTACGTCTCCAGCCATCCGCTCGATGAGCACCGCGCGATGATCGAGCGACTCGGCAATTCCTCCAGCAAGCGCGTCCGCGAGCGCGAGCACCTGCAGGATGCACGCATCACCATCGCGGGCCTCATCGCCTCGGTCCGCACCATCGTCAGCAAAACCGGCCGCAATGCCGGTTCGAAGATGGCCATCTTCGCGCTGGAAGACAAGGAAGGCACCATCGAGTGCGTCGCCTTCAGCGAGGTCTACGCGCGATCCGCCGACTCCGTCCGCGCCGACCAACTCGTCTTCGTCCGAGGCAAGGTCGACTACAACCGCGGCGAGCCGCAGATCGTCTGCGATGAGGTCCTCCCGCTCAAAGACGCCGGCGCGAAACTCGCCAAGCGCATCCGGCTCATCGTCGACGAGAACCGCCTTAACGGCGGCGCTCCGGAGGCGATCGATCGGGTCGCCGGCCTGCTCAAGCACAATGCCCCCGCCGCCGCAACGCCCGCACCCGCCACGGGCGTCGCGCCCCCCGTCACGCTCAGTGTCGAACTGAACATCCGCACGCTCTCGCCAAAGGCCAGCGTTCTGGTCGAAGCGGGGAACAGCCTTTCCCGCGTCAGGTACTCGCAGGAACTCATCGATGCGCTCTCGCGACTGCTCGGCGAGCAGAATGTCGAACTCCGCGGAGGCCCGGTCGAGGCTCCCAAGCCCGATTCCAAGCCCTGGGCACGCAAGGGCGGCTGAGAGCCGCGGCAGAGTTCCGTGCGGTGCGAGCGACATCGGTATGCTGCGGCGATGAACACCGTGCTCCTTTTCGCTCCGCTCGCGATGGCCGCCGCGACCTTCGCCGCGCAGCCGCCAGCGGCGCCGGTCCCCGCTTCGGCACCCGCCAAGGCGCCCGCAGAGAAAGCCGCGGACCCCGCGCCGCCGGCGTGGCACACGATCACCGCTGATTCGCTCATGGCGATCATTCGAGAGTTGCCCGCGCAGCGATCCGGCGGCGGACGGCCGATCGTTCCCGAAGGCACGAAGCCGCCGGCGCTCGATGACGCCCACCGCCAGGGGCTCGTCGATACGCAGTGGCTGCTCGCCCGCAAGGCCATCGATCTTGGCTACGAGGTCCGTCTCGAGCCCGTTCCGCACTCCCGCCGCGGCGAGCGGCGAACGTGGTCCTACGCGAACGTGGTCCTCGAGCTTCCCGGCTGGGGCGAACTTGCCGATGAGATCATCATCGTCGGTGCGCACTTCGATGCGGTACCCGGGACTTTCGGCGCCGATGACAATGCCACGGGTGTCGCCGCGGCCCTGGAGATCGCGCGCGTGCTGAAGGATCCGGCCTTCTCGCGCACCTCGCCCCGCCGAACCGTGTTCTTCTCGCTCTTCACGCTCGAGGAGGCCGGACTCATCGGTGCCAGCCGGCATGTCGACTACCTGACCCTGCGCCGCCTCATCCCGACGATGGATGCGCCGCCGGAGGCAAAGGAACGCATCGCCGCCGGACCGCGCGTGGTCATGATGCTCTCGCTGGAAATGCTCGGGTTCTACTCCACAGAACCCGGCAGTCAGCGGAACCCTCTGGCGATGCTCCCCGGCGCGCCGAACCTGACCGTCGGCGACTTCATCGCCCTGTGCACGCACAGCACCCACGCTCCGATCAACGCGCGTCTGGAGCGGGCCATGCTCGCGGCCGAGCCGCTCGTGCGGACGGCGCGCATCGACCAGTTCCCGAGCCCGAAGGTCCCGATCTTTCCGCCCGACCTGCTCCGCTCCGATCACGGTCCGTTCCTGGCCGCCGGCGTGCCGGGCATCATGGTTACGGACACGGCCAACTTCCGCAATCCGCACTATCACACCCCGGGCGACACCCCCGAAACGCTCAACGCGCCGCTGTACGAGCGCACCGTCCGCGCTCTGGCCGGCGCGATCTGGAACATCGCGCTCGATCCGGAGCCCTTCCCCGCGCCCTCGGGACAGCCGCCTCAGCCGTGATCACGCCCCGCGACCGCGGCGTAGCCGCTGGCAAGCCGGAGTTTGCGCATCACCGGCGTCTTCTTGTTCGCGTGGCCCTGCATACGACGGATGATGTCGTCCAGTGTCGCCACCGCGCGATCGATGTACGGACCTTTGTTCAGCATCACGCACTCGGCACGCTGGCTCATCGCCGCGTCCGTAACCTCCGCCCTGCTGGCTCGTCCCTTCTTGGCCAGTTGCTCGAGCACCTGCGTCGCCCAGATCACCGGCATGTGCGCCGCTTCGCAGAGCCACAGGACCTGCTCCTGCACCTCCGCCAGCCGCTCGTACCCGACCTCCACCGCCAGGTCCCCGCGCGCGATCATCACTCCGGCCGATGCGCACCGCATCGCCTCTGTCAGCAGCCCCGGCAGGTTGGCGAATCCCTCACGCGTTTCGATCTTCAGCACCACCGGGAGGTCCGCACGCCCAAGCCGCTTCAGAGCACGGCGCAGTGTCGCCGCGTCCCGCGGCGTGCGCACGAACGACATCGCCACACCATCGGCATGCCGCGTCACGAAGCGAAGATGCTCGAGATCCGTCCGCGACAGGGATGCCGTCAGGATCTTCGTCTCGGGCATGTTGATCCCCTTATCCGCTCGGATCTTCGAGCCCTCCGGATCGGCCCGTTCGATCCGGACTCGGGCCCAACCCCGTCCGACGCGCACCACCGCGGCCCCGACCTTCCCATCGTCAAACCAGACGGGCGCATCAACCCGCAACGCCGAAAGTGCCGCCGACAAGGTGCAGATGACGCGAGGTCCCGTTCCGGCCCTGCCGTCCGCGCCGCGCCCGGTGGTCAGTACCACCTCATCGCCGGGACGCACCACCAGCGCATCGCTCATCGCTCCGGTCCGCACCTTCGGTCCCGCCAGATCCATGATCACCCTGCACGATCCCGGACGCCGCCCGAGTCGCCGTTCGGCCGCACGAAGATGCCCGATCATCGCCCGCCAGTCCGCCGGGCGATCGTGCGCACAGTTGATCCGCGCGGCATCCATGCCCCCGCGGAGCAGCCGCACCAGCAGCCCCTGATCCCTCGCCGCCTCCTGCGGCAAGGTCACCATGATCCTCGTCCGCCGTCCCGATCGTGTCGGCCCGAGCAGCCGCTGCGCCGCGTCCTCCAGAATGCGCCGCCCTTCATCCAGCGTGACGCCCGATGCGCCGACACGCACCGGTTCGCCCAGCATCCGCCCCAGGTTCGCAAGTACGGCATCAACGTTGGCCAGCACGTGCGACTCGCTTCTGCCCAGGCTCGAAAGCCCCAGCCGGGCCAGCGGATCATGCAGATGCCGCAGGTCCTGAGCACGCAGTGTCAGATAGTGCAGCAGATTCTCCAGGCTCGCCCGCCTGCTCCTGGGCACCCGCGACACCACCGCCGCGGCCGCCGCACGGGTCATGCGCCCGCGGAGCCGCAGCAATTCCCGGCGAACACCCGCGACCGCCAGACTGTCCTCGGTCCGGTCCATCGGCGCGATGCTAGTGACCACGCCCCCGCTCGCCCGGCTCCGAGCCCCGCCAACGCTCGCCTTTGCGGGCTTTGCCGTGAAATCTTCACGCTCGGCAACCCCATACGGGTCAGTGCCGGACGCGCATATCCTCACCCCCATCATCTCGGGAGCCCATCCGTGTCCACGCACCTGCCCGCGTTCCTCTCCGCCCTTCGCTCCGCTGCCGAAAGGGCCAAGGTCTTTGGCGAGATCACGCTTTCGCCCCGCATGCTCTCCTGCGCCGCCCCCGCCAGCGCGGCCCCCGCCGAGTACCGGATCGAGCTTGAGTCCGATGGGCTCTGGCTCTCGCTCAAGACACCCGACCGATACCTCAGCCAGTCCATCGAGCAGGATCTGGTCCACACCGGGGACAAGATCCACGATCTGATCTGCGATGAACTCATCGATGTGGGCCATCCGGACCCGCGACCGTACCCCGTCGAGCACTTCCGCGACACGGCCAAGCTCTTTACCTTCCGCACGCGTCTGAACATCGACCTCGGCGTGCCGCCGAGCGATCACACCGTTGACGCCACCTTCAAGCATCTGCTGGCCTTTGAGGCGGCCTTCAGCCACCTTGGCGATATGACCAGCGATGGCGACGACTGATGCGTCGGTGACTCCCGCCTCGGTGCCACTGTTATCCGCCCGTAGAGCCAAAAAGACAACCACCCCGACTCGCGTCGGGGTGGCTGGTGTGTATCAGCATTGATACAGGGTTCAGTGGCGACGGCGGAAGGCCATCACACCGCCCAGACCCAGCAGGGCCGCGGCGCCCGGCGTGGGAACCGCGCGGAACTCGGCCCACTCGACGACCAGCCGAGCCGTGCCCTCGTAGCCGGGGCCCATGCTCGCGCGAGCGTCGGCGTTGCCGAAGTCGCGATTGAGCGTGATGATGTCGGCCAGCGCCGAGTACGTCAGGTTGAACGTGCCGCCGCTCTGCACGAGGCTCGACAGCACGTTGTACGACTTGGTGAACGAATAGCCGACGCTGTTGGCCGTCAGGCCCGCGCTGGGCTCGGCAACGAACTGTCCCTCAACGAACACCGCGTCGATGCCGCCCGAGCGGCCGACCGTCGGGTTGCCCGAAGCGTTCGAGGCGTTGAAGCCCCAGGCGATGTCGTAGCTGCCGCTGCCGGCGTTGTTGCCCTCGACGATGGCGTTGACGCGGATCGAGTTGCCCGTGCTGGCGATCCCGCCGAAGGCCGACGTGAAGAAGCCCGCGCCGATCGTCGCGTCGACGAAGAACTTGCTGCGGCCCGTGTTGCCGCCGCCGATGACCTTCAGCAGCATCTGGTCAGCGCCCCAGCCAAGGCCGACTTCGAGTCGGGCCGCGACCGGCACGCGAACGATCTGGCCGAACGTCGCGATGCCGCCCGCGTCGGGCGCGGTGTTGTTCCAGTGGTTCAGCGAGACCTGACGCTGCTCCGTCGCGGAGCGCGGGAAGTTCGAGCCGGCGCTGGTGCCGCCGTAGCCGAAGTTGTAGTTGCGGAAGCCCGCCGGGCCGGGGGGCGAGCCGGTGCCGAAGTTGCCGAAGATCTGACGCTGCACGTACTGCTGCGCCGAAACGTCGCCGCCGGTGAACCACGGCGTGCCCGGCTCATCCATCACGCCGAACGACGTGTCGGTGAACGGGCCGGTCGTCTGACCGTTTCCGCCGCCGCGCGGCGTACCCTGAGGGCCCGTGTCATACGAGCCCGTGCCGACCGCCTGCCAGGTCCAACCGCTCGGCAGCGTGGTGTTGCTCGGGGCCGCAACCGCAGAGCCCGCGCACGCCGCGACGAACGCGGCAGAAACAATGATCAACTTGAACAGCATTTCTCTCTCTCCTCTGTGCGAGACGCAACCTGACCCGGATCTCCCGGGCCTCTCCCCACTATAGGCCAAGAGAAAACCGACGCAATACTCGCGCTCTGGTTCGAGTGGTCCCCGGGTGAATCACCGATCACCGGCGTCAAACTACGAAATATCGTAGTTCGCCAAGGACAATCTGGGCAACTTTGGCGATGTTATCGGGCGTTCGCCCGATACCAGTCGATCGTCCGTCGGAGGCCTTCTTCAAAGCCGACTTTGGCCTGCCATCCCAGCAACTTCTTGGCCCGCTGGGTGTCCAGGCACCGCCGCGGCTGGCCGTCGGGCTTGGTCGAATCCCAGACGATGTCGCCCTTGAAGCCTGTCAGGCGGACAATCAGCTCGACCAGGTCCTTGATCGTGATCTCGAAACTGGCGCCGAGGTTGATCGGCGTCGGGTCGTCCATCACCTCCGCCGAGCGCAGGATGCCCTCCGCGGCGTCTTCGGAGAACAGGAACTCTCGGCTGGCCTTGCCCGTTCCCCAGCAGACGATCTGCTTGTCGCCGCGATTCTGGGCCTCGATGCACTTGCGGATCAGCGCGGGGATGACGTGGCTGGACTCGAGGTCGAAGTTGTCCTCCGGGCCGTAGAGGTTCACGGGCAGGACATACGCCGACTTCATGCTGTACTGGAGCTTGTACGCATCGAGCATCTGCCACGCGGCCTTCTTGGCCACGCCGTACGGTGCGTTGGTCTCTTCGGGGTAGCCGTTCCAGAGCTCATCCTCGACGAATGGGACGGGCGTGAACTTGGGATAGGCGCAGATCGTGCCAACTTGGACGAACTTGCCGCCACGATCGACCATGCCGTCGGCGCGGGCCAACTCGATGAGGTGCAGCGCCATGGCCATGTTGGCGAAGAAGTAGCGACCGGGGCTCTTGCGGTTGGCGCCGATTCCGCCGACTTCCGCCGCCAAGTGGATGACCACATCGGCCTTTTGGCCGGGGAAGGCGTCCTTGTACAGGCGGGCCACATCACCCTCGCGGGTCAGATCGAAGTCCTTGCGGCGGGGCACGAAGATGTGCTGAGGCGATACGCCGCGCGCGTGAAGGCCCTTGACGACACACTTGCCCAGAAACCCGGCGCCGCCGGTGACGATGATGCGCTTGCCCTTGAGGTCCATATTGGGCGGAGGGTATGCGTCGTGGGCGTCGCTGCGTGATTCGAGATCAGTGCGGAGCGAAGAACCCGGCGGTATCGGTCACGCCGTCACTGGTCCAAGTCCGCCGCCATGAGGCGGTGGCGTCCGAGAACTTCTGCCAGAGCGGGCCATCGGGCGGACCGTCGGCGCGGAGGCTGGCGGGGGCGTGGGTGGGGTGAGGCAGGTGACGGTTGACGTTGTCGACCAGAATCAACCCGCCGGGCCGGATATGGGCCAGGGCCCACATCGCCGCGTGATCTCGGTTGATGCCGTCAACCAGGATCACGTCGGCCTTTCCATCGGGCGAGTGGGCGGCAAGTGCCGCGTCCACGGGCGCGATGTAGCTTTCGGGTGTGCGTTCCACGCGGAGGTACGTGACGTTTTTCAGGCCTTTGGCGGCCAGTTCCTTGGTCACGTGGGAATGCCACTGTTCGTTGTGCTCCGCCGAGATCACGTGCGCGGTGCGTCGCGCAAACCACATGGTCGATCTCCCGGAGCCGAACTCAACGAGGACATCGGTTGAGCGCAGGTACCCGGAGAGAAAGTCGATCATCGTCCGGGTAAGCCACGGCGCTTCTGGGTGGGCGCGCTGATAGCGCGAGAGCATGAGGCGGTTGACGACATACCGAGGAGTCCAGTGCGACTTGAGCATGAGGCCAGTCTCCGACATCGGGAAAAGTGCGGTGCAGGTTTGCCGCGGCGGGACAAAGCCGCATGGGTCTCTCCTGAGACCATACCACAAGAAGGAGACCAGGACATATCATTCCTTCAAATCAATTCCATTGCAGTACCTAGGTAGTGTGGTATTCTCCCGTCTATGGCGAGCACACCTTCACATATCGGTGTTTGGAATCGGTGCTAACGGCTGCTCGGGCGGGTTATTCGATTGCCGCTGCGGCTGATTCCGCCGGCGATGGTTGTGAGGGTGGTTCGCGGCCCGTTGGTCGGTGCTCGGTGGATCGCGGGTGCGCACATTCATGGCTGCTGGCTCGGGACGTACGAGCGTGACAAGGCGGAGCTCTTTGCGGGCATGGTGACGCAGGGCGGTGTGCTCTACGACATCGTGGCGAATGTCGGGTACTACGCGATCATGGGTGGGCGATGTGTCGGCCCGTCGGGGCAGGTGTACGCCTTCGAGCCGGTGCCGCGGAACGTCGGGTTTCTGCGTCGGCACATCGAGATCAATGGTCTGCGGAATGTCAGCGTGATCGAGGCCGGCGTGAGCGATGCGCCGGGCGAAACGACCTTTGACCTTGGGCCGAATCCGGCGATGGGTCACATCGCTTCCACGACGGCGGTGCAGTCGGTGGGCAGGTCGCTGACGATTCGGCTTGAGTCCATCGACGATCTTCTGAACAAGGGGCGGCTGCGTCCGCCGAACTGGGTGAAGATCGACGTTGAAGGTGCTGAGGAGCTGGTGCTGGCCGGGATGCGCGGCTGTCTGATGGCCCATAAGCCGACGATCCTGCTGGCGACGCACAGCCCCGCGCTGCACGCCTCGTGCGACGCGACGCTTCGGGCTCTGGGATACTCGACGCGCACGCTTGAGGATCCATCCGTGTTCGACGGTCGGGGCGAGCTTCTGGCGACACCCGCCTGATGCGGGCGTGATGTGCCGCGCTGCGAGAACCGCGCGGTGGCGGGGTGCGTAGACGGTGGGGGAGGGGGCCGGGCGTCGGGACGGACGCGGGCATTCCTGTCGGGCTATGTTGTCGCCCCGGCGCGGGCTCGCCGCGCCACGGAGCGGCCACGCGTGACGACCGGTGAACCGGACAACTCGGCGACTGACGGATCGGCTCCCAGGCCCGGCGGTACGGGCTCGACGTCCGCGGCGATGGGCCAGACGGTTGGCCGCGGTCTGTCGGTCGCGCTGCTCTCCAACGCGGGGGCCAAGGGGCTGGCGATCATCGCGCAGGTGGTGCTCGGGCTCTGTCTGACGCTCGAGGACTTTGGCCTCTTTGCGCTGACGCTGTCGGTGCAGATGTTCATCCAGACATTCCGGGACGGCGGGGTGCGAGATTACCTGGTCACCAGAGCGCAGGATCACGACCGGCTCATCGGGCCGTGCTTCTGGCTGGCGATGACGATCAACGTGATCGTCGCGCTGGCGCTGGGGATCGCCGGGCACATCATCGCGGCGATTTATGTTCATGGCGACTTCGGCGCGCGGGCGAGCGAGTTGCCCCTGCTGCTGTGGCTGACGGCGGTCGCCGTACCCATCTCCACGATCCCGTCGGTGCTGCTTGCGAAACTGCGCATCGACCTGCGTTTCGAGGCGATCGCGTGGATGACGATCGTCAAGTCGCTGGTGCAGTACGCCGGTTCGATCTGGATGGCGCTGGCGGGCTTCGGCGTGCTTTCGCTGGTGGTGCCGCTTGTGGTCGCGACGATCGTTGAGGCGGTCATGGCCTGCGTGCTCAACCGGGCGCAGCCGTGGCGGAGTGCGCCGAATGTGAGGATGTGGGGCCCGGTGATGAAGGACTCGGGCTGGCTGATCGCTTCTTCTGCCGCGTGCGGCGTGTCGAACTTCGGCTACTACCTGCCCGCGGGGTACTTTGTCTCATCGGCGACGATGGGGGCGTACTACTTCGCCGTATCGCTGCTGATGCAGGTCGAGACGTTCCTAACCAGCGCCTTGCAGAGCACGATGCTCCCGGTGCTCGTGCGGCTGAGGAACGAGCGTGAGCGTTTCGCCGAGGCGGCGCTGCGTCTGACGCGCTCGCTCGTGCTGCTGTGCACGCCGCTGACGCTCGGTCTGGCGGCGGTGTTTCCGCTGCTCGATGCGCTGATCTGGAACGGCAAGTTCCACACTTCCACGCTTGTGCTGATCGTGCTGGCGGTCGGCTATCCGGTGCGTGCGGTGATGGTTGTCGTGCCCTGGTCCGTGCTGCAGGCGCAGGGGCGGTTCAAGGAACTCTTCTTCATGTGGCTACGCAACGGCATCGGCATGGCGCTGGCGTGCCTGGTCGGTGCGCTGTGGTGGCGCGAGTCACCGCTGGGCATGGCGATCGTCGTGTCGACCTTCCTGCTCAGTTCGTCGATTCTGAGCGTGGTGGTGACGCTCCGGCCGTTCGGGCCGCGGGCTGGCGTCATCGCGTGGGCGTGTGTCAAGTCGCTGAGTCTCGGCGTCGTGTCGATGGGGGTTGCGCTGGTGGCCGAGGTGGTCATCGCGCCGATGCTCGGCCGCGCGTCGGTGTGGATGAACCTCGAAGTGGTGCTCGAGCGTCCGGAGGAGTGGCTGTCGTTCGAGATGCTGTCGCTGGTAACGCACGCCGCGGCGATCGGCGCGGTTGTCGCGGGGGTGTACGCCGTGCTGGTGCGCATGCTGGCGACCAAGGACCTGCGCGACTTCCTGAGCGTCGCGCCGGCGAAACTCGGCGGGCTGGCGCGGCGGGTGATGCTGCTGCGTTGAGGCGAGCAGACCGAACGGCGGCGAGCAGTGCTCGTCGTTTCCGAGAGCGTTCAGCGAAAAAGCGGGCTCAGCGGGCCGGGGTGGTGCTCGGCGAACTGCCCGCGTTCGTGAGTTTCGGGTCGGCCACGATCGTGATCGGGATCGTGCGCTGCGCCTGCGTGCCCGCGGCGATGTCCCGCACCGTGACCTTCAGTGAGTAGGTCCCGATGCTCAGTGTCGCGGGCAGTTCGATGCGCTGGGTCAGGAACCAGTCGCGCGGGGGCGTCCGCCCGGCTTCGCGGGCGACCTGCTCGGGGCTGTGCCAGGCGAGCGTGCCGTCGGCGTGGTAGAGGCTCCACTGCTGGCCGAGGTGCACGAGGTAGCGGGCCTCCGGATCGGCGTTGGCCGGCGGTTCGCCCGCCGCGGGTGACGAGCCGCTGAGCTCGGTCACGCTGAAGCGGTCGACCTCCGTGTACAGAATCGCCCGCACGGGACGCGCGGCCAGAAACGTCGTTGTTCGGAACGGGGTGAAGCGGCCGAAGCCATCGACGCGTGTGCACAGCACCGCGCTGGGAATGCTCAGGCTCTTGAGGGCGGCGCTGCGTCGCGCGGCCTCGTCGAGAAGTTGGGCGATCGCACGGGCGTCGAGGGTGGTGTTCGTCGCCGGGGCGGTGCCGGGTGTCGGGCCGCCGGTGGTCAGCATCGAGCGTGTGAGCGATTCGACCGCGTCCAGTGCCGCGAGTTGCTGCGGCGAGAGGCGGGCCCGTACGCGTGAGAGTTCGGCGGCGCTGGCGGTGTCGGGCGTGCCGGTCTGGGTGGCGATGCTCGAGACCATCGCCAGCGACAGGGCCAGACGCAGGTCGGCATCGGGCGCGGGCGAAGTCGAGTCGCCGGGGGCGGCGAGCGAGCGGGCGAGTTGGGCGATCAGCGCCTCGCGTTGCTCGCCGGTGCTTGCGGCGGCGGTGCCCTCCGCGGCCGGGGTGAACGCCGGCGTGGTCGTCGGCGCTTCCGCGGCGGCCGGCGAAGGCGATGCGAATGCGCTCGATGGGAGGGACGAATCGGCCGCGCTCGCGTCGTTCGCGATGGTGGTCGACGCGGGCTCGGGCTCGGTCGGCGGTGGGGGGGCATCCAGCCGCGGGCGGCGTGGCTGGTCGGCCCGCGAGGCGCGGGTGGGTTCGGCTGGCTCGCGCTCGGGCTGGGGATCCGTTGTCGCGATGGGCTGGGCGAGGGCGTCGAGCTTCGCGCGGCGCTGCGGGTCCACACCCGCGAAGGTCTCGCGGAGGCCCTCGGCGATCGACGCGTCGCCCTGGGGCGAGGCCGCCGATTCCGGCCCGCGATCAGCCGTGGCCTCGGTGGTGCTTGCGCAGCCAGCGAGCAGCGAGAGTGCGCAGGCTGCCAGCGCGGAGGCTCCGCGAGAGCACGTCTTCCGCCGCGATGCGGCGGCGCGGGTGTTGAGATCGTTCATCGGCGTGATCGTCATCCGGGGCCTCCTGCCCGCTGGCGGTGCGATCGGGAAAAGGGCCATCCTGGCCCACGGCGGGACGTGTCGGCGCGGGCGCACGGGCAGCCCGGGGCCAGCGAACCGACTATTGGTCTATCGGCCGATCACCCGCCCAGCCTTGCAAAGTGCAGGGTCAGCATCTCGAGGTTGCGGATCTGGTCGCCTTCGCCGGACTTGTTCTTGCGGTCGGTTTCGATGGCGTGGCGGAAGAGCTCGTGAGCCGCGGCCGGGGAAAGCCGCTCGGCGATGCGGAGAATCGAGTCGCCCGTTCTGCCCCAGAGTTTCACCTTTCCGGCCACGGAGCGGGGATTTTCGCCGCTGGCCAGGCCGCGTGCCGCGCCGTCGAGTTTGCGGGCCAGGTCGACGTACGCGATGCCGATGGCGACCGGATCGTGATCGGAGACTTCGAGCGCGCGGCGGAGCTGGCGGATGGCCTCGGCGGGGTTGCCGCTGAGGGCGTGGATCTGGATGTCCCAGAGTTGCTCTTCGCGTGAGTCGCCGACAAGCGCTCGGACCATTTCGCGGGTGATGGTGGGTCTGGGTGTGGCCTTGTCCGCCGGGCCGGACTTGACGGCCGAGGCGGGAACGGGTGACTCGGCGTTTTCGGCTGCGAGCACCGCGAGTTTGTCCAGATCGCTGTCCAGCCGCGCCATGCTCACGCCGGAGAGGTTGATCAGTTCGGCCGCGGCATCGGGCGTGAGGATGCAGCCGTGATGCGTGCGGGCGCGGTCGGTGGCCCACCTGGCCGCCTCGAAAGCATCCATGGGCATGTACTTGACGATGATGCCGCCGGCGTCGGCGATGATCTTGTCGAGTTTGCCCGCGCGCCAGGTGCCGGCGCGAAGCACCAGTGTGCTGGCGGGTTCGGGCTTCTGGGCGTAGGACTCGAGCATGGCCCGTGGCGTGCGGGTCGAGGATGAGGGGGCGGCCGCGAGCGCCGGCGAAGCGCCGCCTTCGGCGGCAGCCTCATCCTCCCTTTCCTTCATCAGCAGGTCGGCGTTATCGACCACGACGAGTTTGTGCGTGGCGATGAGGCCGACGGAGCGGAGCTCATCGAGGACATCGGCAACGCGGGCGGAGTTGCCGTCGAAGGTGATCAGGTCGCACTGGCCGTGGAGCGACTCGAGCGCGGCGCGGATGGCGGAGGTCTTGTCGAGAATGAGGGAGCGCTCCTCGCCGTGAAGCACGGCGATGGGCGGCACACCCGCGGGGGCCTGAGCGGGGGCTGATGCGGCGGACTTGGATGATGCTGGGGCCTTGGCCATCGGCGCGAGCGTAGGTCGGCCCGGGGCGGCCAGGGATGGTAGAGTCAGTGCATGCTGGTGCTCACGGTGATTCAGGGGCCCGACAAGGGGCGGACGTTCGAACTGCCCGACGCCGAGCCGCAGTTGGTGGGGCGTTCGAGCGAGGCGCTGCCGCTGGCGGACAACACGGTGTCGCGTCGGCACGCGGAGCTGACGCCCGACAGCGGGCTGTGGTACATCCGCGACCTTGGCTCTCAGAACGGGACGTTCGTCAACGGGCAGAAGATCGCGGGACGGACGCAGCTGCGCGCCGGCGACCAGATCCGCACCGGGGCGACGCTGTTCGTGTTCGGGCGCTCGCGTGAGCGGAGCGACCTTGATACGGTGCGGCTGGTGCCGGCATCGCAGATGGACTCGGCCGTGCAGCGGGCGATCGCCAGCAACGAGGACTCGGTGCTGCTGTCCGATGAGGACCCGGCGCAGCACGCGACGGATCACCTGCGGATTCTGTATCGGATCACGGCGCTGACGGCCCGTGCGCCGGATCAGGAGGAACTGCTCAAGGCGGTGATGGACGTGGTGTTCGAGGAGTTCCGTCCCGAACGCGGCGTGATCGCGCTGATCGATCAGGGCGATCTGTCGACCATGCAGCCGGCGGTGGTGCGGTACGCCGAGAACGAGGGCGCGGACAAGCCGGAGAAGCAGGCGCCGCCCGCGCAGCAGCCGACCGCGCAGCAGCCATCCGCGCAGCAGTCCACCGGGCAGAAGGGTGCCGCCCGGCAGATCCAGGTCTCGCGCTCGATCGTGCAGCACGTCGTGGCCAAGGGCGAGGGCGTGCTCTGCTCCAACGCCATGACCGACCCGCGATTCAAGGGCACGGACAACTCGCTCGGCGACAGCATCGCGCGGTTGAACATCCGCTCGGCGATCTGCGCGCCCATCCGCGCGCGCGACCGGACCTTCGGCGTGCTGTACATCGACTGCTCGTCCGCCCACCGCACGTTCACCAGCGAGCAGCTGGCGCTGCTCAACGCCATCGGCCAGCACGCGGGGCTGGCGATGGCCAACGCCGAGCTGTACGCGCAGAAACTCCAGGGCGAGCGTCTGGCCGCGATGGGCGAGACCGTCGCGAGCCTGAGCCATTCGATCAAGAACATTCTCCAGGGTTTGCGCAGCGGCGCGGATGTTGTGGAACTCGGCCTGAAGAAGGGCGACCTTCAGGTCTCCACCGGCGGTTGGGGGATCCTCAAGCGGAACCTGGACCGCATCATGTCGCTGACGATGAACATGCTCGCGTACTCGCGCCCGCGCACGCTGGAGGTCGAACTGACGCGTGTCAACGCGCTGCTGGATGACTGCGCCGCGCTGATCCGCGACAAGTGCTCGTCCCGCGGCGTGGGACTGATCATCGACGCGGAGGCCGATATGCCCCCGGTGCCGCTCGATGCGGGGCAGATGCACCAGGCGATCATGAACCTCCTGACCAACGCCGTCGAAGCGGTGGAGCCCAACACGGGTGTGGTGACGGTCAAGGCGGGCTTCCGCCCGGCGGGCACGCGCCAGCGCGACGGCTCGCGCAGCAGCGTCGGCGAACTGAGCATCCGCGTACAGGACAACGGCCCGGGCGTGCCGGCGGAGATGCACAAGCGCGTGTTCGAGCCGTTCTTCTCGACCAAGGGCCTCCGCGGCACGGGCCTCGGACTGGCGGTGACCAAGCGCATCGTCGAGTTGCACGCCGGGCGGATCGAACTGCTCAGCCACCCCGACCGCGGCGCGACCTTCACGATCATCCTGCCCATCGACCCGGCGCACATGGATCCATCGGCCACGGCCCAGAGCAACAAGCCGCAGCAGGAGGCCAGGCGGTTCATGTGACCGTGCCGGCCGACGCGGCAGCTCAGGCCAGTCGAGCGATTCGCCGCCCGATCCACTCGATCGAGAGCAGGACCAGCACCGCCAGCAGCGCGGGCCACGTGTCCCAGAGCGTGCGCTGATCGGCGATGCCCTCGATCCGCACCTCGCGCCGCGGCAGCAGTCGCGGCAACTCGCTCAGTTCGCCCTCGCCGAGCACGCGCCCGCCGGTGACGCGGCTGAGTTCGGCCAGTCGCGCGTGATCCGTTTCCGGACGCAGCAGTTCGTCGTCCGGGCGGACCACCACCGCGTCGAGCGACATCGGCGTCGCCGAGAGCAGCGCGTCGGTGACGTTCACGCGATACGCGCCCGCGCGCTGCGGCACCCATGCGCCGACGAATGTGCGCGAGCCCTCGCCCGGCCCGCCGCCGCCTACGGGGCGGAGCGTCAGGTCCGTCGCGATGCCCTGCTGATCCGTCGGCTCGACTCGAACGGCGATCGACGCGGGGCGGGCGTCGATGAGCGACTGGTCCACCAGTTCCACGCTCACGCGCACGGTCTGGCCCACCTCCGCACGCTGCGGGCTGAGTTCCAGCAGCGCGGGGCGGCCGGAGCGCTCGACGCTCTCGCGGCCGAGAAGGCGGAGCAACTGCAGGTAGAAACGCTCGGGCAGATCCTCGCCGCGCCCGTAGCGCCAGCGCCAGACCTCATCGGTCGCGACATACACCACGCGCCCCGCACCGAAGCGCATGGTCAGCACCAGCGGTGTCGGTGCGCCCACGCCATCGACCGGCACGCCGAAGGCCAGCGCCTCGGCGCCGGGCTTGAGCCGTGCGGGCTCCAGTCGCTGGGCCCAGCGCAGCCGCGACCAGCCCGTCGCCGGGTCGCTGATAACGGCGGGCCAGAATGCGTCCGCACTCGCGGCTCCGGCGGTGGTCGTGTCGCCGGAGGAGACACTGACGCCCGCGCTGGCGGGGTCGGCGTCGCTCAGCCGCATGACGCCCAGCGTGCGCGACAGCGGCGCGGGCGCGACGGTCACGTCCCGGTCCCACGTGCGCAGCGGCGAGTCGCCATCGAGCGTCACGGGGAGCAGGTCGGCCAGCGGCGTGCCGCGCCAGGACTGCGGCGTGTCGCCCGGCCCGGCGATCCACATCAGGCCCGCACCGCCGACGCTCACGCGTCGTCGGATCTGCTCGATCTGTTCCGGGCTCATGACCTCCGGGCCCATGTCGCCGATCATGATCACGTCGAACGCGTCCCACTCGCTGTGCGAAACCGGCACGCTCTGGAGGTTGATCGAACCCTCGGCGAGGAACCGCCGGCCCGCCGCGAGAACGAGCGACGCGAATTCCATCGACCTTTCGCGCGAGAGGATGTTCTTGAGGAAGCGGTGCTCCCATCTTGGCGTGCCGTCAAGGGACAGGACGCGCATCGGGCGATCGACGATCGTCACCGCGACGCTCGCGCTGTCGTTGCCGGGGACAAGGTCCGGGCCGGCCGCGGTGCCCTCGCTGCGCACGCGAACCTGATACGAAGATCGACCCGCCAGCGAGGGCGTGGTCGTCAGCGTGACTTTCTGAGGCGGGCGCAGTGCCGAGGCCGATGTGTCGCCTTCGCTCGCGGTGTCCGTCGGCAGCGCGGGCCACTGCACCAGACGTTGATCGACGACGCGACCGGTCGCGGTGTCGACGAGTTCCACGATGCTTGCGCTCGCCGCGGTTCCGCCGCCGCGACGCTCGACGACCGCTTCGATCGGGACAAGGTCATTGGCGAAGGCCGCGCCGGGGCCCGTGGCACGGACGACGGCCAGATCCGCAAGCGCCGCCGCGCTGCCCAGCGGGAGCGTGAAGACCGGCACGCGTTCGGCGATGAGCCGTCGGACGAGGGCACGACCGGGCTCATCGGTCGATCGCCCATCGCTGATGAGCACGATGCCCGAGAGCGGCCGCGCCGCGGCACGCTGAAGGGCCGATTCCAGCGCCGCGCCGATGTTCGTCCGTTGGCCCTCCGGTGCGCTCAGGGCCCAGGGGCCGAGCGTGGCGGGGCTCGCGCTGCCGTTGCCCGAGCTGCCGTCGTTCGTGTTGTCGCGGCCTTCGCCGGCGTTCGCCTCGCTCGGGGGCAGGTCGAACGTCCCGCTCTCAAAGCCCAGCGGTACGAGTGTCCGTTCGCGTGCCAGTTCCGCGAACGCCGGCGCGGCGCGTTGCAGGGCCGAGCGCAACTGCTCCTCGCGCGTCCGCAGCGAATCCGAGCCCGCATCGGCCGGCGCATCGGTGATCGACATCGATCCCGAGCGATCGACCAGCACCAGCACCCAGTCGCGCTCGAGCGTCTCGATCGGCTTGATGAGTTTCGGACCCGTCAGCAGCAGCAGCACCAGCAGAAGCAGGAGCGCGCGAACGCCCGCGAGCGATGCCGCGGCCCAGCGCGGCGCATCGAGTTTGCGGTACGACCACCACGCCAGCGCACACGCGGCGACCGCCGCGAGCGCCCACTCCCACGTGGCCAGCGGATATGTGAAGACCAGTTCCACGCCATCGCGCCCGGGCGTGAGTCCGCCGGTGCCGAACAGGCCGCTCAGCATGCCCGCGTCGTCAGTTCGCACGCGTGCCTCCCGTCCCGCTCGCGCCGACAGCTCCGCCGGAGCCACCGATCATGGACCCGCCCGGCGTGATGCTCGCCCAGCGTGCCAACGCGAGTTCGATCAGCGCCAGCAGCAGCACGCCGGCCAGCAGAATCGGCCCCGTCGGGATCCCCGCGGCGATGCCCGCGCCCCACAGGCCCGAGAGCGACGTGGTCCGCACGCTCATGGAAGATTGGGCCGCCGGTGGCGTGTCGCCCGACGCGGTCTGGTCCAAATCCAGCCACAGCACCTGTGTCGCGCCGCGGTCGCGCTCGGCGCGGGTGAGATCATCGTCTCCGGGTGCTGCGGGGTTGGCAGCACCCGCCGCGCTCGCGGGCAGCAGACCGCTGAGCCATTGCCCAACGGCCGCGCGGTTCTGCGGCGAGATGTCGGCCCCGCGAGCGTCGGGGTTGATCGCGACCAGCCCACGATCTCCGGCCGCAGCGTCGAACGCGGCGTACAGCCCCGCGCGCCGGATCGTCAGCGGCCGATCCCGCTGCGCCGCATCGAGCGTGATCGGCTGCGCTGCCGCACCCGGAGCGTCAGAGTTCAGCGTGTCGTTCGCGCCGCCGATCGGGCGGAGTTCTGTCGCTTCTGCGGGCATGACAAACGGCACGCCGGCGGTCAGCGTCAGCGCCGGGCGAGCACGCGAAATGCCCTGCCGCACCAGTTCCTGCAGCAGCGGGACCATCAGCGGCTTGGCGGGCAGATCGGTCCATGCCGTGTTCAGCGACACACCCATGTAGACGAACACCCCGCGCCCCGCGGCACCGGCTTGTGTCCCCGTCGGCCTCCAGGCGACGACCAGCGGCGGGCCGGGCTCGAGCCTCAGCAGCACCGTTGCGCCGCGATTGACCTGGACCGGCGCGAGCGTGCGCATCACGCGCACGGGCGGGAGCAGGTCCTCGAGTTCCGCACGCACCGTCGCGAGCAGATCAATCGGCGACGCGTCGGCCGCGGGAACGCCCGGCTGGCGTGCGGGCGCCTGTGTGTTCGGCGGCGTGTTCGGCGATGTGTCCGGATTGTTCGGCTCCGCGGTCGCGTTTGACCGGCCCGCCGGGGTGTTGTTGCCGGTGGTGCCCGCATCGCGATTGCTATCGGAGCGAGCATCGGCTCGCGTGTTGACCAATCCTGGCGCGGGCGCCACCAGCCGGGCGGGTGCGCCGGTGCCGCCATCAGCCGGGGCGATGTCTCGAACCTCGCGCTCGATGGTCATCGGCGCGTTGAGCACGCGGACCATCGAGTCCGGCCACGCCTGCACGCCGGCATCCGCACCGGGCCAGATGATCACCAGCCCGCCCGTGCTGGCAAAGGTGTTCAGGCGTTGCCAGGCCTCATCATCGAGGCGTTGCGGCGAGAAGACCAGCGCCGCATCCAGCCCCGCGAGCCGCGCGCTGTCCACGCCCGCGGGATCGATATCGCTGAGTTCCAGCCCCGCGCTGCCGGCGAGTGTCGGACGCAGCGCCAGCGCCGCCCACTGGCCCGCGGGGATCGAGTCCGGGTCGCGTGCCATCACGCCGACGCCGCTGGCCGCGCCCGCGGCGGGCTGCTCGCTGATGAGCCCGATGCGCAGTGCCGTGCGGGCCTCGATCGGCGAGCGCTGCGTGTTGTCGGCCACGAGCGCATCGGCATCGATGCTGGCGCTGAGCAGCGCGGTGCTGCTCGCGCCGCCGGGCGGGGCGGGAAGCGACACGGTTATGACCGAGCTGCGCTGCCCCGGCTCGAAGCGTGCTTCGACGACCGACGCGGACCCCGCACTCGTTCCGGTTCTCGGGCCGGAATCAGCACCGCCGGTCCGCTGCGCGTCGCTCCACGACAGCCGCACCGGAACACTCAGCGGGCGGTCGATCTGCGTGCCGGAGCGGATGAGTTCGACCGATGCGGTCTGCGCCAGCGCCGTGTCGCCGACCAGCGAGACCTGGCGCAGCGGCGCGAGCCGCGCGATGCCCACGTTCGATGTTCCCGCCGCGTTCGGTGTGCCGGCTCCGGTCGCGGCCAGATCCCGCCCCGCCGCGGCGACGCGGACGCCCGCGGGCAGTCGCGCCAGTGGCTGCGTCAGTTCGGCGCTGCCCTGGGCAAAATCGCTCAGCAGGACCACGAGCGTGCGTGTCGGATCGATCGCCTCGGACGACGCCGGCGCGTCCGAACCGGATTCAGCGCGAGCCGCGCCGCTGATTCCGCGGCTGACCTGCGCGATCGCTCCGGGCCAGTCCGCCGCGCTGTCCGTCGGGGCGAGCGTGTCGAGCAGTTCGAGCAGACCGGAGATGCCGGTCGTCGGCGGCATGACGACCGCTTCGCTCGGCCCGGCCAGCAGCACGAGCCCCGCGCGGTCGCCCGCACCGGGATTCAGGTCCGCGAGGATCGTCCGAGCCGCGGCGATGTGACGCTCGAGGGCCGATCGCCCATCGATCGTCAGACCCGAAGCGATCGAGTTGTCGATGACCAGCACAACGCTGCGCCCGCCCGGTCCGGCGTTCTGCCCCACGCCAAGCAGCGGGCGGCCCAGCGCCAGCGCGAGCATCGCCAGCAGCAGGCACCGCGCCGCCAGCAGCAGCCAGCGCTGCACCAGCAGACGCCGACGCGTGCGCTTGAAGGCCTCCTGCACAAAGCGCATCGCCGCCCACGGCACCGGGCGACGCCGACGACGCATGAGCAGATGGATCGCGATCGGAATCGCGATCGACAACAGCCCGGCGGTCAGGATTGCGGCGTTGAGAAAGGTCATGAACGATCGATGCTTGCTGCGTCCGCTTTGGTTCCTGTACGGGTGCTCAGGTCGACTTCTTGAGTTTCATTCGTGCGTGGCGGAAGGCCAGGAACGCGCTCAGCGGCGGGCCCAGCCAGTCGTGCGTGTTGATCACCATGTAGTCAAAGCCGAGCCCCCGCGCCGAGCGTTCGACCTCCTGCAGGTGCGCGTTCAGGGCCGCGAGATACTCGGCGCGGATCGCCCGTGGGTCGATCTTCAGCAGCCCCTCGCCCTCGAGCCCTTGAAGCGGTGCTTCATCGCGCAGCGAGAAGTCGCGCTCGGCCTGATCGAGCACCTCCACGATGATGCAGTCGTGCCCGCGGTAGCGGATGCGCGAGAGCGCCTGGCGAACCCGTGCCGCGTCCTCGAACAGATCGCTGAGGATCACCAGCAGGCAGCGGTTGGTCAGCCGCCCCAGCACCTGATCGATGACGCGCACGATGTCCGTGCTCTGCTCGACCGGGTTCATGCTCAGGGTCGAGACGATCTGCCTCCACGTTCCCGGCGCGCTGCTCTGCTTGAGGATCCGCTTGACCTCATCGGCGAAGGTCACCAGCCCGACACGATCGCCCTGGCGCAGGCAGATGTAACTCATCGCCGCGGCGACCGCGGTCGCGTGGTCGTACTTGCTCCAGTTCTCGCGACCATCGGGGCTGCGCGTGCGCCCCACGCCGCTGGCCTCGGCGAACGACCGCGACCCGTACCGCATCGATCCCGAGCAGTCCACCAGCAGCACCAGGTCGAGATTCGTTTCCTGCTGATACTGCTTGAGGTGCAGCTTGTCCGTGCGCCCGTAGACCTTCCAGTCCAGGTGGCGGATGTCGTCGCCCTGCACATACGGGCGGTGCTGCGCGAACTCCACGCTATAGCCCTGATACGGCGAGCGGTGCTGCCCGCTCATGACGCCCTCGACGATGTGCTTGGCGCGGAGTTCAAGCGTGCCCAGACGGCTGAGCGTCTGCGGGTGCAGGTAGAGCTGGGCGTCGCCCATGCTCCCCGCCCGGCTCGGCACCACGCTGGGCTCTGCCCCGTCGCTCGTTGAACGCTCCTCCGGCATCGGGTCAGTGTATGGGTTGCCCGGGGCGGGGCTGCCCGATCATCGAGGTGGTCCACACTTGGCCCCTTGGTGGCCCCGAGCGCTCAGGTGTGCTAGGTTCAGGTCATGAGCAATGGCAACAACCCGTACGCTCCCGATGCATTCAGCTCCCGCCAGCCCCAGAGCGGCCCGCAGGCCCCCGATCCCTTCGGTGACAACGCGCCGCGCATCAGCAAGATGGCCATCACCTCGCTGGTGCTTGCGCTGATCTGCTGCATCCCGCCTTTGCCGAGCATCGCCGTTGCCTTCGGCGCGGGCGCGCTCATCCGCATTCGCGGGGCCAACGGGCGGCTCACCGGCACCGTGCTGGCCATCTTCGGCGTCATTCTGGGGCTGATTTTCTCGGCAATCCAGATCGCCTTCATCGTCGGCGCGGCACAGATCTACCGCAATGTCGATCGCTTTGTCAGCCAGCCCGCTCGACTGATCGTCGCCGATGTGGCCAAGAACGATCCGACCAACATCCGCGCACTTCTCGACCCCGCCGGCAAGATCACCGACTCGCAGATCACCGACTGGTTCGCTCGCGTCAACAGCGAACTCGGCGCGCTCAAGGGCGAGAGCGTCCGCGGCGACGCGGCGATGGCTATCCAGGAGGCGGCTCAGAAGGCCGCAACGCTCGGCGCATTCCCGCTGCCCGCGCCGTTGCAGTTCAGTTTCGAAAAGGGCGACGCCGGGCTTGTGTTCTTCCTGCCCTCAGCCGACGTGGTTATGCGGACGATGTTCTTCGGCGCCGACCCGCGATCGCTGGTCACCGATATCGCCATGGTCACGCCCGATGGCAAAGTCATCCGCCTGCGCAACGGCGGCCTGCCCGCTTCGGCCAACCCGCCCGTCCCGGCGCCGCAACTGCCCGCACCATCGCAGCCCTGACCCTGACACCCATGCCCGACACCATCTTCGGCAAGATCATCCGCGGCGAGATTCCCTGCCACAAGGTCTATGAAGACGACCGCGTGCTGGCGTTTCTCGATGTTTTTCCGCTCAGCCCGGGGCACACGCTGGTGATACCCAAGGAGGCGGTCGCGACGCTGGATCAACTCAGCGACGAGTCCGCCGCGGCCGTCGGCCGGGTGCTGCCGCGGATCTGCCGTGCTGTGATGAAGGCGACGGGGACCACGGCGTACAACCTGCTTCAGAACAACGGATCTTCGGCCCACCAGGCCGTTTTTCACGTCCACTTCCACATCATCCCAAAGGCCGATGAGTCGCACGGTCTGGGGATCATCTGGAAGGCCGGCAAGCTTGATCCATCGCAGGGGGCGAACTTGGCCCAGCGGATTGCCTCAGCGCTCTGAGGCACGGCTCTGGGGCAGGGCTCTGAAGCGGGGCGATGAGCCAACAAAAACACCCGCGACCTGGGGAGGACGCGGGTGCGTGAATTGATCGCACAGTGGACGACGAAGGGTCGTCGTCGATGTCGGTTCAACGAGCCGCGGACGGGGATGACGCAGCGGAGTGCGCCGGACGCCCGGAGCCGAGGCGGATTACCGCATCGTCCACTTGTCGGCGGTGTTGAGCGTGCGCCCGAGGCTGCGGCGCTTGTTGAGGATCTTGCGACCGGACTTGGTCTTCATGCGGGCGCGGAAGCCGCACTGGCGCTTGCGCTTGATCTTGCTGATTCGCTTCTCGTAATGCATGCCCATCGGAGAGTCATCCTGGCGCGCTGCGCCGTCAGAAGGGATCGCCCGGCCCGAGTCGCCTCGAAACGGGTCGAGATGCTAGCGCGCTTTCCGTGCCGGGCCAAGTGGGAGGGGTCCGAAGAACCAGATAAGTGATTTCCCGCGCAAGTGTGAAGGTGAGGCGGTCTATGATCGGCCGCATCCGGGGTGGCGGACGGAATCGGCGGAATCCTCAGCGGGGATCGGCCGATGCTGGAAGTGAGCCATGATCACCCCGAGCATGGACAACGTGATGGCGGATTTGCCGGTGCGAGGCCGAGAGCGGCCCCGCGCGGGCAGGAGGATACATGACACCTGCGGACAAGGCTGCCCTTGAGCAGCGCCTGGGCCACGAGTTCCGTGATGCGGAGCTCTTGGCCCTGGCGCTCCGACATGCGTCGATCGCCGAGAGCCGACAGAAGAGCAACGAGCGCCTGGAGTTTCTGGGCGATGCGGTGCTTGGGCTGGTGGCGTGCCAGCGCATTTACGAGAAGTTCCCCGACCTGCTCGAAGGGGAGATGACCAAGATCAAGTCGATGGTGGTCTCGCGGCAGACGTGCGCGCAGATCGGGACGGATCTTGGTCTGCAGGACCTGCTGTCGCTGGGCAAGGGGATGAAGTCGCCCGATGCGCCGTTGCCGCCGAGTCTGGCCGCGGCGGCGCTGGAGGCGGTGGTGGCGGCGCTGTACATCGATGGGGGGCTTGAGGTCGCGCGGCGGTTCCTGCTTCCGTTGCTCGATGAACGGATCGTGCGTGCGGCCAGCAGCGGGCATCAGGAGAACTTCAAGTCGATTCTCCAGCACCACGCGCAGCAGGCGTACGGCGCGACGCCGGTCTACAGCGTGCTGGAAGAGAAGGGGCCCGACCACGCCAAGCACTTCCATGTGCAGGTGCGCATTCAGGATCGGGTCTTTGAGCCGGCATGGGGCGCGAGCAAGAAGCAGGCCGAGCAGGCCGCGGCGCTTGAGGCTCTCCGCACGCTGGAGTTGATGGTGCTCGATGAGGCGGGGCAGGCGCACCTGGCCAAGGCTCGCAAGAGCAGCAAGCCGTCGGAAACGGAGACGGCGGAAAAGGCGGCCGGTTCGGCCCGCGAAGACGCGACACCTTCTCGGTGAGCGATCCGAACAGGTAACGACCTCAACGCAAAGGCCCGGCGAAGTTCTCGTTGTCGGGAGACGAAATGTTTGTTCAGATCCCCTCCCGACTTCGCCTTCCGCGGCGGGCTGGGTACGTTCACGCTCCTTGCGTTCGTTCACATCGCGGCGTGATGCCGTTGTGTGCTGACGCCCGGCTGAGGGGAGCACAGGGATCGATCGGATCGGCGATCGGCGCGCACGCGGCGTGAGCGCTCGGGGACTCTGGACAGAATCAGGAGCGGGCCATGATGAAGATCAGCGATGCGGAGCGGACCGGGGTGGGACGGCTTGTCCGGCGGGGCTTTACGCTCATCGAACTGCTCGTGGTCATCGCGATCATCGCGCTGCTGATCGGCATCCTGCTGCCCAGCCTCGCCAGCGCCCGCGACGCGGCGCGGCAGTCGGTGGGGCTGTCGAACCTCCGCCAGTTGGCGACGATGGCCTCATCGCACGCGAACGACCAGCGCGGCCTGATGAGCACCGGCCCCTGGGACAATCGGCGCAACCGCTCGGCCGGCCCGCTGAACGCCAAGGGCTGGGTCGCGGATTACGTCAACGGCGGCTACGGCAAGGTCGGGCAGTTGCTCTCGCCCGCGGGCCTGTCGCGGGCCAGCCAGCAGCTCGCGAACAACCGCATCAACGAGGACCCGTTCACGTATGACTACGGCGACGGCCTCGGGCCGCGGCAGGCATCGTTCACGCCCGCGCAGGTCGAGCAGTTGATCTTCGAGGGGTACAACACGAACTACGCGCAGACGTGGTACATGGCGATGACCGACGCGGCGCGCGCCCGGCCGACGGACTTTGTGGGCATGGGCACGGTGGACCTGCGCGACCCGCGGTTCTGCGTCGGCCCGCTGAAGCTGGACTTCATCGTGAACGCGACGCCCGGGCGCGTGCCGTTGTTTGCGGATGGTGCGGTCAAGACCAAGAAGGTTGACGACCTCGTGGATATTCCGGGCCTGCGGACGCCGGGCGCCAAGGCGATGAACGATCCGCCCGAGCTGGGCGTGGTCAACGGCGGCATCACATGGACGCGGCAGAACTACCGCGACTTCGGCCCGGTGTACGGCAACGCGAGCACGATCGGCGCGGGCGACCCGAACAACGAGTACGGCCACACGCGAAACATCGGCCAGTTCGGCTTCGCCGACGGATCGGCGACCGTGTTCGTCGACACAATCCGCGACGGCTTCTGGACGCCGGTGTTCGGCAACGTCAACGGCGTGGCGACGGTGACGTATCCGGAGCTGGATGACAAGGTCTTCGGCGGGTGGCTGCGACGGACCGGCCTGGCGTTCTGAGGCGGGCTTTGGACGCCGGATCTGAGGCTTTGCGAAGATCCGGATGGTGGTGGTGCGCCCACTGAGACTGCGATCCCCATTGTGCGCGAAGACCGTGTCGTGGAGCGCTTTTGCTCTCGGAGAATGAGAAGCACGAGTTCGTCCCGTCGCTCCTCTTGCCGCTGTCACGGCTTCGGCTCAACGTCCTCGCCCGTGTTTGCGCGAGGCTTGATTCCGAGTGCATCGTACTCGAAGTCGAACGGCCACTCGAATCCCGCCCGGTCGCGTCTGAGCCGCTCCAGGGGCACTCTCGCCGTCGCCGCCCACTGAGCGACCTCGCCGTTGACCATCGAAATGTGTATGCGGTACACAACGAAGATGCCGCTTCGGCCATCATCCTCGGCTGGAGCTCCGTTGATTCGCTCGATCAGATCCGCGATGTCCCGCACATGAACCATCTGGCGGATTGGCTCGATCGGATCGGGGCTAAAGTTGTAGATAGCAACGCGAAACGTGCCGACATCAAATTTCTGAACGCGCGAGTACATTTCAAAGGTCACGCCGCTCGACCGCGTTGACTGCAACATCGGAGACCAAACAAACGACAATCTCCGGTCGAGCGCGGCGATCACGGGCCGATCAATCGGAGAATCAACCGGACTGACCACGATCTTCACACTGGCATTGAGCATTCTCTTGACGGCAGATCGGGGAGTCTCTGGATCGGCCAAAAGCCTCGCGAGCAGCACCTGCTCAGCGAGTGAGAACGCGCGGTCGAGTCTCCCCTCGACAATTCGAAGCGCAAGCGTGTTGAACCCGTCCAATGACGCGGCTTCCCGCGAGCGCACGGCCGCGACGATCATCCAAGGCCCCTCCCGCTGGCCCAGTTCCCACTCGGCCCGCGCGAGCGACGCGACGACGGAGCGAGGAAGCAGAGCGGTCATCACCGGATACATCAGGAACGCGCCGATGAACAGCACCGCTCCCGGGGTCAGTCCGTTGAGCGCGTAGACCACCGCCGGATGCCGCCGCCAGTCGGCGGGGTGCGCCAGCCACGGTTCGCCGCACTCGGCGCACCGTCTGATGCCGTCGGCGGGAGCGACAGAGGTGCCGTGGGCACACGATCGACACCGACCTCGGCTCACGCTCCGCTCGCGGACAATCACCCGGGCGGCGGCGAACAAAGCCCAGGACGCCGAGAGCAGATAGAGGATGACTCCAATGTTCTCTCGCAAAGACACGCTCCACTGCCACGTCTGCAGTCACACAAGAACAAGTTGGTGGTCCAAGTACACCGCGTGAGAGTCACATTGTCCTCGTTTCCGCACCAATACGCTTGCTCGCCTTTTCTGTGAGTCTTGCAATGATAACCGACTTCTGGTATCGCGGTGTGTGGGATCGCCTGATCTCCTTCGCGCGCCGCCGACTCGTCGGGCTTTGCGACGAGTCGGTGCGGACTGGCTTGGGGGCCCGATCTTCACCGCTTCGCCTCCGTGTCTGCAGGTTCAGTGGGTCCCGCGCTCCATTCCCCCTCCGGCTCGAAGACTCGCCATCTCTCCCGGTCGGAACCGGTGGAGGATCTGGCCGGGGGTGTGGCCGTCGCGTGGCGGCTCTATGCTCCGGGGTACCGGAGGCTTGACCATGCTGATGCTGCGTGCGGTGACGATCTTGGTGCTGTGCCTGGTGTCGATGTGCGGCGTGGGGTGTGCCGCGGGGGACTCGCCAAGCAAGGGGTGGGACCTGACGCTGCGGGTCAGCCAGCCGGAGGGGAACAAACTGGTCTACTACAACCTCGCGCGCGACGGGCGGCTGGTGTATGTCGCGGGTTTGCAGGCCGGGAGGACGGAGATCGATCACGCGCGGCCGACCTGGGCGGGGAACTTCAGCGGCGAAGAGCTCGCGGAGTTGATCACGCTCGTGGAAGCCAATCAGGAGCCGTCAACCGTCAAGCCCGAGGCGGGCGCGGTGAACTACAAGGTCGTGATGACCCGCGGCGGGAATCTCTTCGCCCGGCGATATGTTTCCGGGCCGACGGCTTTCTTCAGCGAGATGGAGCGCCAGTTCAAGCGGCTTCAGCAGTCGCGAAGAGGCGGCGAACTCGACTTTGACCCGCGATCGGGCGCGGGGCGGCCTTGAATGAGTGCGTCGCCACGAGGTGAGGGGCGAGCGATCAAGCCCCTTCATCGCCCGGAAGCAGCGACTCGAGCATGGTGCCGTCGCGGGCGTCGATGAGGGCCAGGACTTCCTTGCGGACGTGGAGCTCGCCGCGATCTTCGACGACGGGTGCGCGGACGCAGCGGAAGCGTGAGATGTCGAAGTCCTTGCCCTGCTGGGGCTGGACCATGAAGACGCGCTGGGGGGCATAGGGCGGCACGTTCTTGTCGCTGCGAGCGACGAACGTTTCGACCCGGCAGACGGCCTCGAAGTGATCGCGGGGCAGTTCGAGGACCTGGCTGCCGTCGAGCACGTCGTATCGGCCGTGGTGCTTGAAGCCGAGTTTGAGGAAGAACGCGCGCGTGCGCTCGGCGCTGGCGCGGACCGAGCCGAGCGCGCTGCGGACGTGATCGGGGAGCAGGTGGCAGGGGATGGCGCGGAAGGGGTCGTGCTCGCCCGCGGACTGGAGGAACTCGCCGACGAACTGGACGCTGCCGTCGCGTGCGCGGTTCTTGTAGCGGAGGCGGTCGACTTCGTCGAAGGCGCGCCCGCCGAAGAAGGCGCGGACGGCGTGTTCGTAGAAGGGGTAGACCAGCGCGTCGGGGGTGCTGGCGGCGGTGTCCTCCTGCGTGAGGGTGACGGAGCAGACGGTCTCGATGTGGGAGAGTTTGCGGAGCAGGTGCCGGAGCAGGAGCAGTCGCGAGCGGATGTGCATGGAGCCGATGCCCATGCCGCGGTGTTCCTTGCCGACGGCGTTGGCGGCGAACTCCATGGCGTGCTGGGGGCCGGCGTCGTATTCGAGTTGTTCGTAGTCGGCGGTGATGGGCTCGCGGCCGACGATGAACCGGCGTTTGCGGGCCTGGCGTTTCCAGACGCCCGCGGCCATGACCTCGAGTTTGCACTGGCCTACGACGCCGCGGCGCTCCAGGGTGCCGGCGCTGATCGCCTCGCTGCAGAGGTACAGCGGTCCCTGGTGCCAGGGGCTCTGGCCGGCGATGAGGGCCTGGCTGAAGTCGATGTCGTCGGCGACCTCCGCGGGCTGGCTGTGACCGATACCGACCTGCCGGGCGATGCGTGTCAGCGCATCGGTATCGGCGCGTGTGGCGGGGCGTACGAGCACGATGTCGGGCGGGGTGCTCGGTGCGGGGGCGGCGGATCGGTCGCTGTGCTTCGACGGGGCCATGTCGTGGTTCCTTGGGGTTCGTCGAATCACCAGAGGACGCGGGCGCGGACGGTCTCGGACATGTCGCGGAGCTCATCGAAGATCGCGCGGCCCTGCTGCGGCTCGATATCCATCACGACGTAGCCCAGGTCGCCCTGCGTACGGAGGTACTGAGCCGAGACGTTGACGTTGCGCGCGCCGACGACGTTGTTGATCTTCTTCATCACGCCCGGGACGTTCTTGTGCAGGTGGAGGATGCGGTGGAAACGCCGGGCGGGGGTGGTCTGGCCATCGGCCGCTTCGTGCTCGGGCAGCGTCTGCTCGGGCAGCTCGACCTCGGGGAGGTTGACGCTTCCGGTGGTGCTGCCGTTGTTGAGGAAGCGGACGAGTTTGCCGACGACATCCTCGGCGATGGAGCGCTGGGCCTCTTCGGTGCTGCCGCCGACGTGGGGCGTGAGGATGACGTTGGGCAGGCCCATGAGCTCGCTCTTGAAGGCCTCGTCCTTGCCGGCGGGCTCGTGAGGGAAGACATCGAGCGCGGCCCCGGCGAGCGCGCCCGAGCGGATGGCCGCGGCGAGCGAGGGAACGTCGACGACCTTGCCGCGGGCGTTGTTGATCAGGAACGCGCCGGGGCGCATGGCCTTGAGCTGCGCCTTGGCGATGAGGTTCACGGTGCCGGCGGTCTCGGGCACGTGGAGCGTGACAACGTCGCTCTCGCGGAGCAGTTCATCGAGGTTGCGGCACTGGCGTGCGTTGCCCAGCGGGAGCTTGCTGGCGATGTCGTGGAAGATCACGCGCATGCCCATCGCCTCGGCCAGCACAGAGACCTGCGAGCCGATGTGGCCGTAGCCGACGATGCCCAGCGTGCGCCCGCGGACCTCGTGCGCTCCCGCGGCTGACTTGTCCCACTTGCCCTTGTGCATCGCCGCGCTCTGGTCCAGCAGCCGTCGGTGCAGGGCGATGATCTCGGCGATGGTCAGTTCCGCGACCGAGCGCGTGTTGCTGAACGGGGAGTTGAACACGCAGATGCCGCGTCCACGGCTGTGGTCAACATCGATCTGATTGGTGCCGATGCAGAACGCGCCGACGGTCAGCAGCCGCGGCGAGATGTCGAGCATCTCCGGCGTGAGCGTGGTCTTGCTGCGGATGCCAAGCACGTGTGCGCCGCCGGCATCGGCGATGGCCTTGCGCAGCGCGGCGCCCTCCAGGGCTTTCTCGAACGTCGTGACGCTGAAGCCCTCGCGCTCAAAGACCTCGCGCGCGACCGGATGAATGCCCTCCAGGAGCACGACCCGGATCTTTTCTTTGGGGAATGACGTTTTGGGGCTGCTGGGCATGAGGCCGGATTATCCCGTCCCCGCGGGGGGAAGTCTCTGGCCCGGGGGTGATTTCGGGTTTGCCGGGCGATCGGGCGGGGTTTGGTGTGATGGCGGCGGCGCGTCGCGGTCGGGTGATCAGAACGCCACGCGGCGGTTGTACACCCACCACTCGATCATCAGCACCGCCAGCGCCACCAGCACGAGCCACGGCCAGAGACGTCGTGCGCCGAGAGGCTGGGCATCGCCTTGGGCCTGAACGACCTTGCTGGCCAGCGCGATGCTGTCGGCGCTGGCCAGGTCGCTCTCGGCCGGATCGGCGAGGTTCGCCGCGACGGTGCGGCGGTTGGTTGTGCCATCGGTCGCGTCCTGCGGGCCGGGGGTGCCCTGCCAGGCGAGGGTGTAGATTCCGACATCGGCCACGGGGCCGAAGTTCACATCACCCGCGTCGCTCTGCACAAGGGGGACTCGCGCGCTGTCGGGCAGGGTCATGGAGATCTCGCGTGCATCCTGCGGCAGGCGCTGCGTGAGGGTCGAGCCCGGCCGGACGGTCAGGGCGTCTTCGCCGATCCCGCCGCGGGAGAGGTACTCGACGGCCTTGACCAGGAAGAGCGGGTACCCGGACTGAAAGACCCAGTTGGACTGGACGGGGTCGAAGGTGGTGATGATCGCGCTGCGTGTAATGTCGGCGGCCTCGATGATCAGCGGACCGTCCTGTCCCTCGGCCAGAACGACGGTCGCCCCGCCGACGTTGTCGGGCAGCACGGACTTTCGGCCCTTGTTGACGATGAGGTTCTCCAGCGATGCGGCGCGGAGGGTCGGGTGATCGCGTCGCCAGTTCAGCGCGACGGTCGCGCCGGCCTCGCCCTGATCGGTCAGACCGAGCGGCGGCGCGGGGATCGCGCCGAGCACCAGCGAGCGGCCGGGCGGGAGCGTGAGCGTCGGCGTGCCGTCGACCGTCCGCGTGGGGAGCCAGCGGTCCAGGACGACCAGGTCGTACGTCGCCAGGTCTTTGCTCTCGATGAAGGCCTGCGCCTGTGAGGGCGGGACGACCTGCAGCGGGCGGGCGAGGTTCATGCTGCGGAGCAGACGCGTGAGGAAGAAGTTGCCCTCGCTGACCATGGCGATGCTCAGCCGGCGCGCGGGCGGCAGGATGACGTACGCGACATCATCAACGCCCAGGGGGTCGGGCAGATCCTCGCCTGTGAGTGTGCCTTCGGGCAGGCCGACATCCGGATGGCGCAGCTGCACGGTGATCGATGCGCCCTCGGCCCGGGAGAGCTCGAACACCGCGCCGCGGACCGACGGGACAAGCGTCTGCACCGCATCGGTGGGTGCCGCGGCATCGGGGCCGGTCGCGCCCGCGGCGGTCACGGTCTGCGCCGCCGGGAGCTCCACCGGCCGCACCGCGACGACACGCCCGTCGAGCGACAGTTGCACATCGACCGTGCGAGCGCGGCGTGACGTCGATTGCACGGCGACAAAGACGCTCACGCTCGACGGGGTATTGAAGTCGCGCTCGGCACGCACGCTGACGATGCCCAGGTTCCATGCATCAGACCGGCCCACGCGGTGGTACACGACCTGATCCTCGCGCTGGGCGCGGATGGTCGAAAGGTCCGGTATCCGACCGTCGCTGAACAGATGGACCAGCGCGCCGCCCTCGGTCTGCTCGTCGAACGTCACGGCCTTCCCGCCCTCGCGATCGTCGATGTGGATGCGTCGGCGCAGGTGGGCCTTGGCGAGCTTGAAGGCCTCGGCGAAGCTCGACGGGCTGTCCGTCGCGCTGATGTCGTTGATCAGGCGGCGGAGCTCGGCCTTGCTCGCGGTGAAGGTCGTGAGAATATCGGCGCTGGTGTCAAAGGCGATGAGCATCGCGCGGTCGCCCGCGCTGCCGAGCAGGCCCGGCTCTTTCATCGCGTCGACCATCTCAAGGGCCTGCGCCTTGGCGCGATCGAGCCGAGTCTGGCGTGCGCGTGGGTCGTCGGGCGAGCCGTCGGTGCTCTGCATGCTGGCGCTGCGGTCGATGATCAGGACCAGTTCCTGACCGGGCGTCAGCTCGCCGCGGATCTCGGGCTGGGCCAGAGCCAGCAGCGCGCCGGCCAGGGCGAGCAGCTGCAGCAGCAGGAGGATGTTCCTGCGCAGCCGCTGGAACGGCGCGTTGGCCTGCATGTCCTGGATGGCCTGCTTCCAGAGCAGCGTGGTGCTGACCTCGACATCGCGCCGTCGCAGTTTCAGGAAGTAGAGGATGAGCAGCGTCGGCACGGCGACGGCCGCGGCGATGCCGGCGAGCAGGGGCGTGAGAAAGGTCATTGCACCAGCCCCTTTCTGCGCAGGTAGTCGAGCACGACCACGTCGGGCTGCACGCTGCTGGGGATCGTCTGCATGATGATCTCGCGCGCGGCACAGAAGTCGCGGAGACGGCTGCAGTACGCCGCGAGCGTCTGCTTGTACTTCTTCAGCAGCGGCGCGGTGATGGTCAGGTCGGTCAGGTCGGCGTCCTCGCAGTCCTTCAGCCGCAGGTCGCCTGCGATGTCCGGCTCGAGCTCCTGCGGGCTGAGGACCTGCAGCGCGTAGACATCAAACCCGCGGCCGACGAGCAGCCGCAGACCGGTCTCGTAGCCCTCCTTATGGAAGAAGTCGCTCATGACCAGCATGACGCCCTTGCCCCTGCGAGCGATGGCGATGCGCTTGCAGGCTTCGGTGAACGACGCGGGGCCGCCGGGCGTGAGCTGGAGCATGAAGCGGCCGAGGTCGGCCAGGCGTCGCCCGCCGCGAAGGTCGCGGACGCTGGACATGAGCTGCGGCGTTGGCTGGCCATCCGGCCCGAGGGCCAGCCCGGCGATGGCGGTGACGCTGACGCGGTGGAGATTGACCAGCCCGATGTAGCCGAGCGCGACACAGAGCCGCTGCATGAGCAGGAACTTGGAAGGCTCGCCGCAGTCGCTTGAGGCGGAGGCATCGATGACGATGTGCAGGGCGAGATCCTCCTCCTCGAGGAAGAGTTTGAGGAAGAGGCGGTCGAGCCTGCCGAAGATGTTCCAGTCGATGTGACGCAAGTCGTCGCCCACGACGTACTGGCGGTGATCGGCGAACTCAACACTCTCGCCGCGGCGCTTGCTGCGGCGTTCGCCCTTCATCTTGCCGGCGAGGACCTTGCGGCTGGTCAGATCGAGGGCGGACAATCGCGCGACGAATCTCGCATCGAGCAGCTCGTCAAGACGCGTGGGCCGGGTTGGTGTCGTGAGCTTGATCATGAGAGTTGCACGAAGGCGCGAAGACGCGAAGAAGAGGGGAGGGAAGGGAGGAAGAAGAGGAAGAAGAGGAAGAAGAGGACGAAGAGGAAGAAGAAGAGGAAGAGGAGAACTGGGGACTGAAGACTGGGGAGCAAGTTGGGGTTGGCGAGAACGTGCTATTGGGACGACCGTTGAGATTCGGGGACTGTGTGGTGGGGGGTGGTACTGGGTGGCGCGGCGTTGGGGCGTTGCCAGTGGGTGTTGACGACTCGGCGCAGGCCGTCGCGGAGTGTCGCGCAATTGAAGTTCAGGAGCAGACCCAGCGGGAGATTGGCGACGTGGAGGTAACTGATCAACTGGGCGCGGTGAAGTTCATGGGTCGCCTCCACGGCCTTGAGTTCCAGCACGATCGCCTCGGCGACGATCATGTCGACCACGTGCGTCCCGATCTGGACGCCGCGATGGTGGACCGGCAGGCGCACCTGACGGGCGAAGGGAATGTGGGCGTGCGCGAGTTCGACGTCCATCGCATGCTCGTAGAGCGATTCGAGAAGTCCAGGTCCGAGGGATCGATGGACCGCGATGGCGCAGCCGATGACTTCCTGCGCGATCGACTCGATCTCTTCAGGCAGGCCACTCTCGATCCGAAGTTGTCGATCCGAGTTCAAGTCCATAGCCAACTCCGCACAGCGCCGCGTGCGATTCCCAAGTCACTGCCCGTTTTCTTCCTATTCACGTTCTCCTTCTGTCTCTCTCCCTTCTTTCTATCTTCTTCGTCCTTCCTCTCCTCTCTTCTTCGCGTCTTCGCGCCTTCGTGCAATCCGCGCCTTGGTGCTACATCGCGACCGGCTCGGTCGGGGTGCTTTCGATGATCTTGCGGACGATGTCGTCGGCGCTCACGCGATCGGCCTCGGCCTCGAAGTTGAGGATCAGGCGGTGGCGGAGGGCCGCGAGCGCGACGCTCTGGATGTCCTTGTTGCCGGCGTGGAATCGCCCATCGCACAGGGCCCGCACCTTGGCGCAGAGCATCAGCGCCTGCGCGCCGCGCGGAGACGAGCCGCAGCGGACGTACTTGTTCGTGATCTCCGGCGCGAACTTGCCCTGCGGATGCGTCGCCATGGCCAGCCGGGCGGCGTACTGCCTGACGTGGGGCGCGACGATGACCTCGCGGACAAGTTTCTGCGCAGCGAGGATCGCCGCGGCGTCGAGCACGCCGGACACCGCGTCGGCCTGCGCGCCGGTCGTGCGGTCGAGGATCGTCATGAGTTCATCGAGCTGGCTGTAGCCCACGACGAGCTTGAGCAGGAAGCGGTCGAGCTGGGCCTCGGGAAGGGGATACGTTCCCTCCTGCTCGATGGGATTCTGCGTCGCCAGCACGATGAACGGCAATTCGAGCTTGTACGTTGTTCCTGCGACGGTGATGCTGCGTTCCTGCATCGCTTCGAGCAGGGCGCTCTGGGTCTTGGGCGTGGCGCGGTTGATCTCGTCGGCGAGCACGATCTGGGCGAAGATCGGGCCGCGCTGGAACTGGAACGAGCGTCGCCCGGTGGTGGCGTCCTCGCTGACGATGTTCGTGCCGATGACGTCGGCGGGCATCAGGTCGGGCGTGAACTGGATACGGCTGAACGGCAGCGTCAGCGACTGGGCCAGCGTGCGGACCAGCAGCGTCTTGCCCAGCCCGGGCACGCCCTCGAGCAGCACGTTGCCGCCGGCAAAGAGCGACATGAGCACGCCATCGACCACTTCGCGATGACCGACCACCACCTTGCCGACTTCATCCTGCAGTCGCTTGTAGGTCACGCGGAACTCTTCGCAGCGGGCTTTGACTTCCGCGGGGGTCTGGGGGAGTTGTTCGATTGCAGCCATCGCAAGGTCTCCAGTGTTCGCGCCCGTGGTTGTGCACGGTCTCGTGTCGGTCTCGGTCCGGGTTCACCAACGCTCCGCATGCTCTACGTTCGTATCGCCGCCACCCTGTCACTCTGTCATTTCTTCCCCCCGTCGCCACCGTCGCCCATCTCATCCTGCGCCCGCTTCTTGGCCTTGAGCAGGCGCGACATGCCGCCTTCGCCATCGGCCGCGGGCTTCGGCTCCGATCGGGTCTGCACCGGCGCGGGCGAGCCGGGGCGGAGAACCTCATCGGCGATGTCCGTGCTCCGTCTGGCGGCGCGGAGTTCCTCGCGCGTGGCCTCGAACTTCACGCCCGCGCCCGTCGGCGTGGTGCCGGGCTCGAGCGTCACGCTCTCGCCCACGCGCGCCGGGCCGTCCTGCGTTCGGCGTGACATTTCCTGGCGCGCCTTCTCGCGTGCCGAGCGCAGGGCTTCGACCTGCTGGTTCGAGGCGGCCTTGCCGCGACCGAGCCCGGCGCGGATGAGCCGGGCGATCGCGGCGGTGTCGATCCGCACGCGCCGAATGCCCACATCCAGCAGGAACAGCGTCAGCGCCGCGATGAGCACACCCAGCCAAATCGGCCGCTGCGTCGTCGGCACGACAAGGCCCTGTGCGTCCCACAGCGCCGCGTCCTCCGAGTTCTCGCTCAGCACGCGCCCGCCGGTGAGCTGCGCAACCTGCTCAAGCAGCGCCGCGTTGTCGCGCAGCGCGCGGAACTCATCGGCGAACGGCCGCAAGATCGCCGACTGCACGTTGCCCTGCACGGTGCGCCCGTCGGCTCCGGTGTGCTCGTAGAGCATGTTGAGCATGTACGAGCCGGCCTGCTCGGTCGGCACGGTGGCCTCGTAGCGCCCCGGCCCGCGCTGGACCAGTTCGAAGGGCTCGCTGCCAAGGTCCGGGCGGACCAGGCGCGCACGCCAGCGTGCGAAGTTCATGCGGGCGCCGCTCTCATCGAGTGCTTCGACGACGATCTTGGTCGTGCCGCCCTGCTCGCTGGTGACCACGCGCACGTTGGGCGAGCCCGCCGGACGCATCACCCATCGCGCCTGCTGCTCCCAGAACGCGCGGTACTGGCCCCATGATGGCCAGGCCGAGGCCCACCGCCCGCCCGTGTCGCTGGTGAAGGTCATCGCGCGGCCCAGGCCGTGCTGCCACTGGGCCATGATCGGGTCGTTCTCCACGCCGCGCAGGATCACCTGCGAGAGGCCTTCGCGGTCGGCGCCGACGATGTACCCGCGCAGCGCCGGCAGCGAGCGGATGCCGCGCATGTTCTCAACGCCCGGATTGACCAGCGAGGGGACGATCGCGTCGCCCTCCCAGATGAGCGTGCGTTTGACGGTGCGGGCTTCCTTGATGAAGATCTCCGGGAGCGTGTTGACCTGGTTGTCCCGGGTGATCTCGTGGTAGTTGCCGCCGGTGAGCGTCGCGATGCGGCGCATGTTCGCAAGGTCGGCGGACATCTCGCCCCACTGGTGCGGAAAGACGGCAACGGTCGAGATGCTGATCCTGGCCGCGATGAACTGCTGCAGCAGCGCATCGGTGGGGGGCGCGGGGTCGCCGTCGGAGATGATGACGATGTGCTTCTGCCCCGCGCTGGCGTTGATCAGTTCGTTGTACGAGGTCTGGAGCATCGGCTGGAACGCCGGCGCATCGCCGAAACTCAGCGCCGCCAGCCCGCGCATCGCCGCGGCCTTGTTGCCCAGCACCGAAAGCGGATGCACCAGCCCGTCGCCCCCGCCCAGCGGGTGCTCGACGATCCCGGCCATGTCGCGCGACGAGAGCGCGTTGATCGCCGCCTCGCTCGTCTTGCGCGCCCAGAAGTTGCCCTGCGGCATCTCGCACGAGTGCATCACCAGCATCAGCGCGCCGCGGGGCATCTCGCGCTTCTGCGGCGGGTCCATCTTGATCGGCAGCGCCTCGGCCAGCGGGCTGCCGATCCAGCCGCCGGCGCCGAAACTCTCATCCCCGCCGACCATCAGCAGCCCGCCGCCGAGGTCGTGCACGTACGAACGCAGCTCGCTCTGCTGACGCTGCGAGAACGCGAACGCCGGCGTGTTGACCAGCACGATCGCCTCGTAGGCCCCGAGTTCGGCCAGACTCGTCGGCGCGGCGGAGGTCGGACGCAGCTCGACCTCCAGCCGCGACTCTTCCAGCGCGCGGATCAGCGGCCGCGCCTCATCGGGCCGGTCGCTGAGCACCAGCACGCGCGAGCCCCCGCCGACGAACGTCACGCCCAGCGCCCGGTTGTTCTCCGCCAGCGTGTCGGGGCTGGCCGCCTGCCCTGCGGGTACATCGGGCTCGAAGAGCGCCTCGTACCGCACCGGCCCGGTCGCCGCCGGAAGACGTACGGGCACGATCTCGACGTTGGTTCCCGGCAGCAGGCTCACGCGGCGCGAGAGCCCCTGCCCATCGGCGGAGATGTCGATCGGTTCGCCGTTGGCCAGCAGCGAGAGGCGCCCGCTCGTCGCCAGCGTGCTGTTGAGCACCACGCGCAGGTTCGCCGTCTCGCCGGAGCGGGCCGTGCCCGGGGCGATGATCCGCTCGGCGATGACCTCGCGATCGATGCGGAAGCGCCGCGGCAGCACATCGATCTTCACACCCGCCGCACGCGCCGCCGCCGCGGCCTGCAGCAGGCTGCCCGAGGTCTCGTTGCCATCGCTGATCACCAGCATCCGCGCGGCGCGGTCCCGCGGCATCAGCGCCAGGCCAAGCCGCACGCCCGCTTCGAGATTCGTCGCGTCCGTCGGCCCCGTGTCGCCCACGCCGATCGGCTCGCTCACGCGTCGCGAGAGCGCCTGCGGCTGGCTCTCCCGCGCAACGGTGACCAGCGCCAGACGGTCATCCTGCGTCGTGCGCTCCCCGGCCACCCTGAGAAAGTCCTCAGCGCGCTTCTGCACATCCGGGCCCATCGACCGCGACACATCCAGCACCACGCTCACCGCCACGCCCTCGTTGCGCAGCAGCCACAGCGGCTCGGCCAGCACGCCCACCAGCAGCGTCAGCACCAGCACCCGCACCGCGATCGCCGCGATGCGCGTCCTGCTGGCCAGGCCCGAGAGGCTGCGGCGGCTGAGCCAGAGCGTCAGCGCCACCAGCACGGGCAGCAGCAGCCACCACGCCGGACGCTCGAAAGCGACCACGCCCAGCGTGCCCGTCCAGTCCTGTGCGCTCGGGGGCATCATGGTGCACCCCCCGGCGCACCCCTAGGCCCGCCTGCGCTGCCGGTCGTGCTGCCGGTCGCGCTTGCGGCTTGGGCCGCCGCGCGTGCGTACCGATCCATCGGCGACCGCGCGGCGCTCGGCAGCCCCGGGTCGAAGGTCGTCAGCCGGTTCGTCGCCGCCTCGACCACCAGCGCCCGCCCGCCGATCATCAGCGTCTGCCACGGATCACCCAGCAGGCCCGGCGCTCGCCCGGGCTGGCCCCATGTGCCAAGGCTCGCGCCCGTGTCGGGGTCGATGCGCTGCACGCGCCCGTTGCCGAACTCCGTCACCAGCACGCTCCCATCGCCCAGCAGCAGCAGCCCGCGCGGATGGCCGAACTCGCCGGGCCCGGTGCCGCCATCGGGCGTGCCGATCCAGCGCTTAAGCGTTCCATCGAGCGCGAAGACGCCGACGCGATGGTTGATGCTGTCGGCGATGAGCAGCGCATCGCGCACCGGATCATGGATGATCGACTGCGGGCGCATGAACTCGACATCGCCTGCACCACCACCGGCACCGGAACCCGTGCCCGAGCCGAAGCGGCCGAACGAAAACGCGAACCGCAGATCGGCATCGAACGCCTGCACGCGGTCGTTGCCGCCGAACTCCCCGACGTACACCCGCCGCACGGTCCGCCCATCGGGCCCGACGAGCACGCAGACGCTGCACGGGTACGTGAACTGGCCCGGCCCGCGCCCGAGCGTGCCGAACTCGGCCAGTTGCTCGATGGGCATCGCGCCGATGGCATCGCTGGCAAAGCGCACGCCGGAGGCCTGCACCCGCACGCCGGGCGACCAGGCCGCGGGCGGATCGGGAATGCGGAAGACCACCACGCGGTGCTCGTGTGTGTCGGCGATGTAGATCGCATCGACACCCGCCGGCCCGAGCGCGCCGGGCGCGGGGGCGATGACCATGTTCGTCGGCTTGCCGTGGTCGGAGCGCGGCATCATGAAGAACTGCAGGCACTCCCCTGTGGCCGGGTCCAGCCGCTGCACGCGGCCGGAGCGGTCGATGACCCACAGCGTGCCGAATCGGTCCAAGTCGATCGCCCGCGGCGTGTAGAACTCCCCGGGCATCGCCCCGCCCTGACCGATGAGCCGCACCGACCGCAGATCCCCGCTCAGCCGCACCCCGTCGGCGGTGATGCGCGAGCCGGCACGCGGCCCATCATCGCCCGAGGTCGGCCCGCATCCGCCCAACAACAAGGCCCCCAACCCCGCCAACAACAACGCCGGCAACGAGGGCAACAACGGGGCCAACAACGGGGCCAACAACGAGCCTGGTAACGCGGCCCGCAACAAAGCAGGCCGCGCGGCCGGCACGCGCGCTGCGGACGCTGCCGCCGATCGCGCAAAGCCGCCGCGCGCGGTGATCCCCCGCCCGTTGTTGAGCGCGTGCCGCATGCTGCGCACGTCGGCCCCCACGAGGATGGCGACGCACTGTTCCTCGGCCGACGGAGTCACCCGTGCAGTATCGCATGTTTCCCCGTGCGATGCGCGGGGGCGGGAGCGAGCGCGGCACCTTCGCGAACAATCCCCCACAACGCGGGCCCCCACCACGAGGGCCCCCACAACACGTGCCCCCACAACGCGGGGCCGTTCACGCCGCCCGCCCCGGCCCGGCCCTGAGACTGATGCACACCGCGGACGTGGGGGATGAAGCGCCGACTCGTGACCGCTCCGCTCAGACGGGGCGATGGGCTGTCGCCATGGGTGGAGCGACGCTGCTCTGAGTGTCGCGGAACCCGAGGAAGGCGGCTGGCAGCGTGGCAGCGTGGCAGAGTGGCTCAGTGGCGCAGTGGCAGAGTGGGCGTGGGGGCAGAGTGTGGCCTGGGGAGGTCGGCACTGCGTGCCGACGCATCGGTCCGCGGCCGAGCGTGATGAAATGAAGGCCGTGGCCGCGACGTGCGCGGCCCCACGAGCACACGGCCGCTGCCTGTGTCACTCTGCCACGCTGTCACTCCGCCACCGCGCCATTTCCTCGCTGATCCCGCGGACAAGGAACCGTGCCCGTGTTGATCGAGCGCCCGAACAAGAGCGCACCGGTTCGTCCCCATTCAACTCCCCTCGCTCCCGCCCCCACAGCCCACAGCCCACAGCCCACAGCCCACAACCCCACACCCCCCGCAGCCCGTAAACGACGACCCCCGGCTTGCACCGGGGGTCGTTCCAACGCACATGATGAGTCGAGCCTCGCTCAAGGCCCGCTTTGTGATCAATCCCGACGGCGACGCGCCGCGACCAGGCCCGCGAGCCCGAGCACACCGACGACGCCCGGCGCAGGGATGACCCCGAAGGCGTATCCCGATCGGCCGTTGGCCAGTTCGTAGTAGAAGGCGAAGCGGCCCGCATCGTTGAGGGCGGCGCTCGAGATGGCCAGCCGCCGCACCGTCGAGCCGAAGAGCGTGTCGCCGGCGCGGATGAGTTCGATGGTCAGGTTCCCGCGCTGCACGGCGATAAGGTCGAGCGGCGTGCCGAGCGGCGCGACCGATGCCAGGAAGAGGATGTCGCCCGAGTCATTGATGCTGATGTCGCCGCCGAGATTGGTCAGGGCGACGCCGTTGAGCGAGGGAGCCAGCAGCGAGCTGCTCGCGCCGTTGAAGTACACGATGCCCCGCCCGCCACCGACGCGCCGATCGCCGACGGCCGCGACGAGCCTGTTGCCCGAATAGCCGTAGCCCTGGATGTTCAGGATGCCCTGGGTGGGATCGAAGGCGTCGATGATGGCCTGCGGCGAGCCCGCGGGGAGCGTGACACTCCAGATGCGCGAGAGCGGGGCTGAGAACCGGGCCGTGGCGACGATGGATCGGCCATCATCGAGCACACCCACGCCGAGAATGCGGTTGATTTGTCCGGGCTCGATGCCCGACTGGTTCGCGACGAAGACGGCGGGTTCGGCCGGGTTCTCGGAATAGATGGATCCGGTCGCGCCGTTGAGCGAGACACCGATCCTGCCATCGGTGCTGTACCCGCCCACGCCCAAGGGGACGTTCGCAACCGGCCCGAAGGTGGTTGTCAGGGTGACCGACGAATCCCCCAGGGCGACGCGGACGGCGTGCTCGACATTGCCGGAGACCGCGTTGGCACTGATCGAGTAGGCAACGCGCCCCGCGCTGTTGACCGCGAGATTGTTGATCCGCTGGGTGGTGCTGTCGAACACCACCCGCGGCGCTACGCCCGGCTGCCACACGACGATGCTCTGTGCGGTGGCGCTGACGTTGTTCGAGCGGGCGAAGGCGACGTGGTTGTCGTCGCTGACCGCGTAGCGACTCTGGTCAACGACGTTCAGCAGATCGCCCACGCCGCGATCGAAGACCACCTGCGCCTGGATCGACGCCCAGGCCGACCCGCACGCCCAGAGCACCCCGGCCGCACCGACCGCAACGCCACAGCCCATCCGGCGCATCCCGGGGGATCCGCCACAATTCGCACGCACCATGATGACCTCTCGTTCTTCTTCTTGGACAGAGCCTCTTCGGCCTGCTCGGCAAGTCCCGGACATTCACGCAAAGTCCCGGGGCCGGGCGGCCCGCGAGCCGCATCAGCGGATCGCCGCACCCCGCGCCGGAGTGTGTGCCATTTTAGCACACACCGGGCCGATTTCGAGCCGAACACCGCAAGTTTCGTGGCCGCCCTCGAGTTTCCGGATGGGTGAGGGGGCTGGGGCGATGCGGATGGGGGGGCGGGGGAGAGGAGGGGCTGGGGTTGGGGGTGGGGGGTGGGGGGCTTGCCGTGTTCCGGTGGTTTGCAAGGGTGTCCGAGCACAGCCCTTGCCGCGCCGCCGGCAAGGGTCGTATGCCCGAAGCGGGCGCGTGGGCTGGGGCGGCGGCGGGGCGGTCCGGGCGGCCGAACGGGCACGCCGGGGGTGCGACGGACGGCTCCGGGCGTACGGCAAATGAGTCCGGGCGTGCGGCAGAGGTCTTCGGGCGTACGACAAATGAGTCCGGGCGTACGGCAGAAGCCTTCGGGCGTACGACAGAGGACTCCGGGCGTACGACAGAGGACTCCGGGCGTACGACAGAAGTCTCCGTACGCCCCTCTTGAAAAGGCCGATGTTCCGCGAACGCGGCGGGAAGTGACAGCGAACGGCGGCGAAAATGTGGTAAAAAGTCGTGAAAGTTCGGGACTTGCCGAGGGGAGGGCTCAGGCTGTGTGGGGCGGCGGTGGGGTTGGGTTTCGATAGGTTCGGGTACGGATGGGCGGGAGGACCTCTCTTCGATCCTCCCCCATTTCCCAATGGGGGAGGTGGCGAGTCCGCGAGCCGGAGGGGGAAAGACACGACGGTCAGGCCGCGATTCCGGTGTTCAGTTCGCCCCCGCGAAGACCCCCTCCGCCGCGAAGACGCGGCACCTCCCCCGGTAGGAACCGGGGGAGGAGCTTTCTGATTTGTCGCCTTGCCACTCCGCCACTCTGCCACTGCGTCACTGCGCCACTCTGTCACTGCGCCGCTCGGTCCGCCGCGTCTCCGCCCTAAACTTGCCTCTTATGTCCACCCCGCCCCCCCCTGCCCCCCCTGCCCCCCCTGCCGCTTCCGCGCCCACGGCTACCGATGATGCGCCGCCGTTTCGATACACCGCCGCGCTGGCCAATCGGATCGAGGCGCGCTGGCAGGACGCTTGGGATGCCGCGCGGACGTTTCAGACTCCTAACCCCGGCGAGCCCGGCTTCGATGGCTCGCGGCCGAAGAAGTTCATCCTCGACATGTTCCCGTATCCATCGGGCGCGGGGCTGCACGTCGGCCACCCGCTGGGCTACATCGCCACCGACATCTTCGCGCGCTACCTCCGCATGACCGGGCACAACGTCCTGCACGCCATGGGCTTCGATGCCTTCGGCCTGCCCGCCGAGCAGTACGCCGTGCAGACCAACACCCACCCGCGCGTGACCACCGAGGCCAACATCGCGACCATGCGCCGGCAGCTCCGGCGGCTGGGCCTTGGCCACGATCCGCGCCGCGGCGTGAGCACCACCGATGAGGCGTTCTACAAGTGGACGCAGTGGATCTTCCTGCAGATCTACCAGAGCTGGTACGACCCCGAGGCCCCCGCGCGCGACGGCGTCGGCAAGGGCCGCGCCCGACCGATCGCCGAGCTCATCCGCGACTACGACCACGGCCGACGCAGGATCCCCGGCGATGATCGCCCCTGGTCGCAGGTGCCCGAGGAGATCCGCCGCCGCGTGATCGACTCGCACCGCCTGGCGTACCTGGCCGAGGTGCCGGTGAACTGGTGCCCGATGCTCGGCACCGTGCTGGCCAACGAGGAGGTCACCAGCGAAGGCCGCAGCGAACGCGGCGACTACCCGGTGTACAAGCGCCCGCTCAAGCAGTGGATGCTGCGGATCACCGCGTACGCCGAGCGGCTCATCGATGACCTGAACATGGTCGACTGGCCCGAGAGCGTCAAGCTGCTGCAGCGGAACTGGATCGGCCGCAGCGAGGGCGCGTACGTGGACTTCGCGTGCGCCAACCGGCGCATCCGCGTGTTCACCACGCGCCCCGACACGCTCTTCGGCGCGACGTTTCTGGTGCTGGCGCCCGACCACCCGATGGTCGATGAGCTGGCCGGCGAGAAGTACACCGGCAGCCCCAGCGAGCCGGCGCGCGTCGCGGTGTTCGACGGCGCGCACGAGCTGACCGAGCGCGGCGCCGGCCCGCGCGCCGTCATCGCCGCGTACCGCGAGCTGGTCCGCCGCAAGGCCGAGAGCGCCGCCGAGCAGGGCGAGGGCGCCGAGAAGACGGGCGTGTTCATCGGCGCGTACGCCATCAACCCCGCCACGCAGCAGCGCGTGCCGGTGTTCATCGCCGACTATGTGATGATGGGCTACGGCACCGGCGCGATCATGGCCGTCCCCGCGCACGATGAGCGCGACTTCGCCTTCGCCGACCGCTTCGGCCTGCCCGTCCGCTGCGTCGTGCGCCCCGCCGACAACGAGCCGGGCGTGAACGCCGAGGCGGTGCTGGCCGGGCGCGAGTGCTTCAGCGGCGCGGGCGTCGCGATGAACTCCCCCGCGCCGGGCAGCCCCAAGAGCGCACTGGACATCAACGGGCTGGCGATGGAACAGGCCAAGAAGCGCATCACCGTCGGCCTTCAGGCCGCGGGCTTCGGCGAGGCGCACACGACCTACAAGCTGCGCGACTGGCTCTTCAGCCGTCAGCGCTACTGGGGCGAGCCGTTCCCGATCGTCTTCGATGAGCAGGGCCACGCCCACGCGCTGCCCGAGCGCATGCTCCCGGTGGTGCTGCCGAAGATGGACAACTTCCAGCCCGAGGCGAGCACCGATCCCGATGCACCGCCGCGTCCGCCGCTGGCCCGGGCCCAGGAGTGGGCGAGCGTCGAACTGGATCTGGGCGATGGCCGCGGCACGCGGCGTTTCACGCGCGAGACCAACACCATGCCCAACTGGGCCGGCTCGTGCTGGTACTACCTGCGCTACCTCGATCCGGAGAACGCCGGCGCGTTCGTCGGCAAGGAGGCCGAGGCGTACTGGATGCTGGGTAGGTCGGCACTCCGTGCCGACTCTTCGTCTTCGCCTTTGGACCGCTCTTCTTTCTCGCCCTCGTCAGTCCTGTCCGCCGCGTTCACCGCGCGCAACTTCCAGGGGCGGGATCCTTACCCGCCGGGCCAGTACGGGATCGCGTCGGAAGTTCTCTCCTGGGGACGGCGCCTTCCGCATCTGGAAATGGCGGGCGCGACGTACTTTGTGACGTGGCGAGTCGTCGAGGGTGATCGCCTGACAGAGCGGGAGCGGGATGCCGTTCTTGCAGCGATCAGGCACTTTCATGGCCAGCGGCACGAGACCTATGTCGCGTGTGTGATGCCCGATCATGTTCACTGGATTGTCCGCCCCCTCGGGGAGCACCGCCTTCGTGACCTGATCGCGAGTGTCAAGAAGTTCTCGGCGACGGCGGTGAACGACTCGCGCAAGGCGTCCGGCAGTCTTTGGCAGCCCGATGCGTTTGATCACATCATTCGCGATGAGTCCGCGCTCCGCGACTTCATTCGCTATGTTGTTCGGAATCCCGTCGAGGGCGCCGTCGTGAGCGACCCCGATACCTATGCCTGGACATTCCTCGGCGAAGGGATCGTCGAAGTCCAGAAGCGATCGGAAGTCGGCCGCGGCAGTGGATCGAGCGAAAGCGTCGGCACGGAGTGCCGACCTACTCATGGTGTCGATCTCTACGTCGGCGGCGTCGAGCACGCCGTGCTCCACCTGCTCTACGCCCGCTTCTGGCACAAGGTCCTCTTCGACCTCGGCCAAGTCAGCACCCCCGAGCCCTTCGGCCGACTCTTCAACCAGGGGTACATCCAGGCCTTCGCCTACCGCGACATCCGCGGCATGTACGTGCCCGCGGAAGAAGTCGTCGAGCGCGATCAGGAGGTCCACGTCGACATCGACCGCCTCGAGCTCTCCTCCGGCGAGGGCGAGCCCGTTCAGCGCGTGACCCGGTTCTTCTGGAACGACCAGCCCGTCTTCCAGGAATACGGCAAGATGGGCAAGAGCCTCAAGAACGCCGTCGCGCCCGATGAGGTCTGCCGCCAGTTCGGCTGCGACACGCTGCGCCTGTACGAGATGTCCATGGGCCCGCTGGAGGCCAGCAAGCCCTGGAACACGCGCGACATCGCCGGGTCGTACCGCTTCCTGCAGCGCGCCTGGCGTTGCATCATCGATGAGCAGACCGGCAAGCCGCGCATCAGCGACGCCGAGCCGCCCGCGGCACTCGCTCGCGCGATGCACCGCACGATCGACGGTGTGCGCAAGGACATGGCCGCGCTTTCGTTCAACACGGCGGTGAGCAAGCTCATCGAGTTCGTCAACGAACTGACCAAGGCCATGACCGAGATCGGCTCCTGCCCGCGCATCTGCGCGACGAACCTCACGCTGATGCTCGCCCCGCTGGCCCCGCACGTTGCCGAGGAACTCTGGTCGCTTCTGGGCAATCCGCCCAGCGTCGCCTTCGCGGGCTATCCCGCCGCGGACCCGGCGATGCTCGTCGAGAGCGAGATCGAGTACGCGGTGCAGGTCCAGGGCAAGGTCCGCGCCCGCATCATGGCCCCCGCCGCGGCGGACGCGAAGACCGTCGAAGCGATCGCCATGGGCGATGCGAACGTCAAGGCGTTCCTGGAGGGCAAGGCGGTCAAGAAGGTCATCGTCGTGCCCGGAAAACTGGTCAACGTCGTGGTCTGATTCCCCGACAGTTCTCCCGGCGACTCCCGCTGCGCGGGTGTGGGCGAGCCCACACCCGCCCGTGACAGGGAGGTGCATCGTGAGGAACATGACCGCCGCGTGCCGTACGTCCAGCCCCAGCCCCAGCCCCAGCCGCAGATCTTTCGCCGCCAGCGACCCGTGGCTGGCGATCCAGTGTGCGATGATCCTGGGCGCGCTGCTGCTCGGTGCCGGCGTCCTGCAGCGGTCGCTCCGCGGCCCATCGGTACTGCCGCCGCCGAGCGAGGTCGAGATCGCGTCCCACGCCGCCCGAACGCTCGCCGGACGCCCCGCGCGGCGGCCGCTCGTGGCCCCCGAACTCGGCGAGTTCGCCTCCGCGGTGCCCATTTGCGAGCATCGGGTGCGCCCGATCTGCTCGCGTTCCCGCTGATCGCGGGTATGCTCGGATTCCGGGCCGCCCTCGGCCGAATCGTGGAGAACTTCATGCCGCGTTCCGTGCTGCCGCTCGCCTGTGCGCTGATCCCCGCCTTGCTGTCCGCTACGACCACCCAGAGCGCTCTGGCCCAGTCCTCTCGATTCACCCTCAACGCCGAGGGCTGGACCGTGATCGATCTGGCCAGCGGCGGGCCATACACAAACGTCATCTCCGCGGGCATCCCCCCGGCATGGAACGCCGCGGGCGGGAACTTCGGCGGGTACATCTCCGCCCGTGATCCATCGAGCAACGCCTACTTCCTTGCCGCTCCGGCCACGTGGCTCGGCGATCGCAGCGGCTGGTACAACCGGCGGCTCCGCTTCAGCCTCAACACCACGCTGAACAATTGGGCCGGCGATCGCGTCGCGCTGCTCATCGGCGGATCACCGACGATCGTCCTCGCCGCGACGCTCAGCCCGCTCCCGCCCGCGCCGCCCGCGTGGCAGCGGTACGACCTGCCCATCGCCGCGGGCACCTGGCGCATCGGAACGCAGAACGGCTCGCCCGCCAGTGAAGCCCAGATCCGCGCGGTGCTGGCCAGCCTGAGCGCGCTGCGCATCAGCGCCGAGTTCGGTTCGGTCGTCGAGGAAACCACCGGGCTCGACTCTGTCCGCATCTTCAACCCGGCCGCATGTGCCGCCGACATCTCCAACACCGACGGCGATGTTCCCGGTCAGCCCGATGGTGTCGTCGATAACGGCGACTTCAGCGCGTTCTTCGCGGCGTTTTTCCTGCCCGAGAACGATCCGCTCCGTCTCGAGGCCGACATCGCCGACACCGATGGCCTGAGCGAGGCCGAGGGCGGCGGCCCGGACGGCATGATCGATAACGGAGACTTCACCGCGTTCTTCAGCGCGTTCTTCGCCTGCGTCGGATGAAATGATCACGCCGCCGCTCGCCGCTTGTGCACGGGGCCAAAGATCCTCTCATGCTCAATCCGACGCACGCGTTGCACGTTCGCTCCGTCATGTCTCGTCGCGATGCCATTCGTCTGGCCGGCGTCGCAGCCATGGCCTCGCTCGTGCCGACGATCTCCGCCTGCCGACGCGGCCCGATGATGGGCGATGAGGTCGGCCAGGGCACCAACCTCTACACGAGCCTGGATACACAGATCATCGATCAGGTCATCAGCACGATCGACTCCATCACCACCGGCTCCCCGCTGCGCGTCCGCGTCATCGGCGACACCGAGGCCACCAAGGCCACCGGCCTGGTGCAGCGCATCATCGACGAACGCGCGCGGCCCGGCTGCGATGTCTGGTTCAGCAGCGAGATCCTCGGCACCCTGCGGCTGGCCAGCATGGGCCTGCTCGAACCGCTCGGCGACATCGCCGCGCCCATCGCTCCCGCGCCCGGCGCGGCCCCTGTCCCGTGGCCCATCGTCGGCCCCGATGCCGCGTACCTCGCCGTCGCCCAGCGCCCGCGTGTCATCGCGTGGTCATCGCGTCGGCTGGGGACCGCCGCGAACAAGCCCGCTCCCGCAAGCCTTCAGGCGCTCGTGCAGGACCCGAGCATCCGCGTCGCGATCGCCGATCCGCGCTTCGGCACAACCCGCGGCGATCTGGCCGCCCTCGCGCTGGCCTGGGGCGAGTCCGCGCTGACCGACTGGCTCACGCGCCTGGTGCGCAACGGCCTCCGCGTCGTCCCGGGAAACGCCGCGGTCGTCCGCGCCATCAACACCAGCGAGGCCGACTGCGGGCTGACCGACTACGACGACCTCTTCGCCGCGATCTCCAACGCGTGGCCCGTCGCCGGGCACGCGGCGATCGACGAAGCATCGCCCGAACGCGGCTGCGTTTACACCCCCGCGACGCTCGCGATCATCCGCAACGCGCCCAACCCCGACCGGGCCAGACGCCTCGCCCGCGCCATGAGTTCGCCGGAGGTGCAGACCGTGCTCGCGCAAGGGCCCATGCGCATGAATCCCGTCGGCCGAACGCTTGAGAATCTCCCCGCCGACCTGCCGACATACCCCGCGGCGAAGGTGAACTGGAACGAACTGCTCGCGGGCGAGCAGATCGCCATGCGCGCGTGGGACAAGGCCCAGCGGGCCGGCTGATCGGGCGGCATTCTGATTCGTGCGACGCGTGAGCGATCGGGCCCGATCGTCCTTACGGCTTGGACGGGGGCGTTGCGGGTGCTGCGGGCGTTGCCGGTGCGGCCGGTGCGGCTGGTGCGGTCGGTGCTGTGCCGCCCGCGTCCTTCTCCAGCGAATCGAAGTACGCCTTGACGAACGCCTCGTACTGCTTCTCGATGATGTTGTTCTCGATCGCCTCGGTGGAGCGCTGGCGAGCATCGGCCAGTGCCGCGCGGAACTGCGCACGCGCCTCGCCCTTGATCTGTTCACCCTGCACGTACGTCACGCCGATGGGCGGAGCATCGCCCTGCGGCGTGTTGAACTTCCGGCGCTCGCGATTGATCGCGGCCTCCGCCTCGCCGACGGACCCGCCCTCGCCGCGTCCCGGACCGCCCTGGCCACTCCCGGAGTTCTCGGCGGTCTGGCCCTGGGACCACTGTCCCGTGCCCGCCCCGCCGAGGCCACCCCGGCCAGCCATGCCCTGACCCGGGTTGTTGCACGAGCCCATCTGCTCGCCGATCTGCTCGGCCATGCGCGTCGCCTCGGCCAGCGCCGCCTCCATCGACTGCATCTCCGCCTGAGCCATCTCCATCGCGGACATCTGCTCGCCCATTTCCTGCATCGCTTCGGCGGTCTGCTGGCTCATGCCCTGTTGGCCCTGCTGACCCTGCTGACCCTGCTGACCCTGCTGACCCTGCTGACCCTGCTGCATCCCCTGCGCCGCCTGCTGCATGCTCTCGGCCATCTGCGACATCGCCGCCCCGGCGTTCTCGCACGTCTGCGATGCCGACTCGAGCGCTTGCTTCTGCTGCTCGGTCATGTTGCTGTTGTTCATCGCCTGCTTGAGCGCATCGGGGTTCGATGCCAGCGCGGGGTCCATCCCGGCGTTGCGCAGCGCGTTCTCCAGCCCCTGCTTCTGCTGGGCGAGCTTGTCCATCTGATCGGCGAGGCTCTTGAGCTGCTCGGCCGCACGCTGCTTCTCTGCCGCGGACATCTGTCCCTTGGCCATCTGCTCCGAGGCCTTGGCCAGTGCTTCGCGCGCCTTGCCGAAGTTGCCCGATGCCAGCGCCTGGGCCATCTCCGTCATCGGCCCCGGCCCCGGCGTGCGCAGTTGCGAGAGCTTGTTCTGCATCTCGCGGCTTTCCTGCGCCTGAGCCTCGCCCAGCTTCTTGTTGAGCCGATCGCTCAGCGCCGTCAGCTCGCGCATAGCCGATACGCGCAAGGCCTCAGGGGTTGTCGGCTCCGGCGTGCTGGCCTTGGCCTCGGTGCCCGCCAGCGGCTCGGCCTCCTGCCCCTTGTCGAACTTCTCCACCAGCGCCTTGACCTCTTCAAGGTCCTTCTTCGCCTCGTCCTTTGCCACCTGCGCATCGCGCTCGCGCTCCGCGACCTCCGCCGCCTGCGCACGCCGACCGAGCACATCCCACTGCGGCAGCAGCAGCCAGCCCAGCAGCACCGCCGCCACGCTGACCAGCGCTGTTTCCCACTTCCGCGGCGCGCCGATCGGCACCGCCGCTCGCACATCCACCCGCCGCGCAACCGCTCGCGCATGCTCGAGAACGTTCGCGCTCCACGCGTCGCCCGAGCGCTCCACGTGCATCGCGGTGCTCAGCGCTTCGCGCGTTCCCGCGGCGTCATCAACGATCATCGCCACCCGCGACCGCCCCGGCGACCGGACCAGCGCCCGAACCAGCGCCACACACGCCACCGCACCCGGCGCGATCATCGCCCCGAGCCGCCAGTTCACGCCGACCAGACCGAGCCGCTCGAGCACGAGCAGCGTCCCGGCGACGCCGGCCACGCCGATGACACCCAGCACCGCCCCTTGCAGCAGCCGATTGATCAGCAGCCGACGCGAAGCACGGTTGATCACGCTGGTCACTTCACGCATCGCGCACCTCGTTCACGCCCACGACCAGCCCACGAGAGTCCCACAAAGAAGATACCGACCGACCCCGCGTCCGCCGCGGCCAGGCACTGGCGAGCTTCCGAGCGGTCCTGCTGAGTCTAATCGGCCAGCAGCAGCCGGCCGAGCAATCCTCGCTCCCGAACCAATACATGCCCGAACTCCGCGGCGAGGTTCAGGCAGAAAACACCAATTAAAGCACAAACAAGCGATCCCGTCAGGTCTGGGCCACAGTTCCAGTACTTTCCCTACTTCGTACTGGAATATCCACGTTGACGGGGTTGGTCTGAGGGCGGACCTTCCCCCGTCAAGGTGGAAGGCGGGCGTCTGACGTTTCTCGATTCGATTCGCGCTGCGTTCAGGCCGACTCTCTCACGGTCCAACCGGCGTGATCTCGGCGGACGCGTTGGGATCTCATAAAGCTCATTCGAATATGCGCAACGGCCCGCCAACTCCGGTCCCCGAGACCCCGCCGCGTAGAGCGGTGCTTGTGACCACGGCCAGCCTCGCGATGGCATGCCTGGTGCTGTTCGCCCTGGCGGAACTGACGCTCCTCTCGGTGGTCATCATCGCGGTCGTCGTGATCGGCGGCGTCTTCGCCGCCACTCGGGTGCTCAGCCATCATGCGGCGCTGCTGCCCCCAGGCGAAAGAACCTCATTGAGGGCGGGGGTTCTGACGAGCCTTGTCACGTTCACCGGCGTGATCCTGACCCTGCTGGCCCACGCCAACTTCAACGCATCGCTGGCGCGGGTCGAACCTTCGGTGGTCGCTCAGTCTGAACAGGTGCTGGTCATCGCCGGAGTGCTGTTCAGTGTCGCGCTGGGGCTGACGACGCTGATGTTCGCGCTGGCGCGGCGGCGTGAGAGCACTCTTGCCGCGGGCATGAGCGCGGAGCTGGAACGTCTGGCGATGGTCGCGCGCTGCACGCGCAACATGGTCCTCATCTGCGACGCGAACCGTCGCATCATCTGGGTCAACGACGCATACACGCGCGTGACGGGCTACACGCTCGAGGAGTCTCTCGGACGAAACCCGGGCGAGATCCTCTAGAGCGAGCGGAGCGATCGGGGAACGATTCTGCGGATGCGAGCGGACCTGAACGCCGGACGACCGACGCGCGTGGAGCTCTACAACCGTAGCAAGTCCGGCCGCGACTATGTGGCGGACATCGATATCCAGCCGATCCGCGACGCGCAGGGCAACCTCAGCGGGTTCATTGCCGTTGAGTCCGAGATCACCGAACTCGTCGAGCAGCGGGACCGTCTTCTTGCCACGCAGCAGCAGCTCGAGTCGGCCGCGAGCATCACCTCTACGGGCTGGTGGGAGCTGCCCCGAAACGGCCCGCCGGTCTGGTCCGACATCGTCCGTGCGATCCATGAAGTGCCGGACGACTTCAAACCAGACATTGAGAGCGCTCTCGCGTTCTACCCCGGTCCCGCCCGTGAGGCGATCATCGCCGCCGTCAGCCGGTGCTTCGAATTCGGCGAGAAGTTCGATCTGGAATTGCGCTTCCGAACGTACAAGGGCCAGGAGCGCTGGGTCCGCGCATCGGGCCGACCCTGCATGGTCAACGGGACCGTTGCCCGACTGGTCGGCGCGTTCCAGGACGTCACCACGCAGGTCATGGCGCTTGAAGCGATGGAGACCGAGCGCCAGCGGCTGGCGGGCATCATCGAGGCCACCAATGTCGGCACGTGGGAGTGGAACTTCCAGACCGGCGAGGCGCTGATCAACCCGCGCTACGCGGAGATGCTCGGCTACACGATCGCCGAGTTCATGCCCTTTACGTACGAGTCGTGGAAGTCCCGGCTGCATCCGGAGGATCGCGAGCGAGCTGTCGCGGAAGTTCAAGCCCATATTGCTGGAGATGTGCCGTTCCTCGATACGCGCTTCCGCATGAAGCATGCCGGAGGAACGTGGGTCTGGATCCACTCACGAGGCCGCGTCGTCCGCCGACAGTCCGACGGCGTGCCCGAGTTGATCTACGGCACGCACACGGATGTCACCCAGCAGCAGGCCACCAACGAGGAACTCCGCCTCGCACGGATCACCGCCGAGAACGCGCTCCGCGAGAGCGAGGTCCTCCGCTCGACGCTCGATAAGCACGCCATCTTCTCCGTCGCCGATGCTCGCGGACGCATCGTCGACATCAACGACGCCTTCTGCAAGATCAGTGGCTACGAACGCGAAGAGCTCATCGGCCAGGATCACCGAATCCTCAACTCGGGCACACACCCAAAGGCCTTCTGGGTCGAGGTCTGGAAGGCCCTGCTGAGCGGCAGCGACTGGCGTGGCGAGGTCTGCAACCGCGCAAAGGACGGCTCGCTCTACTGGGTCGACAGCATCATCGCCCCGTTCCGCGGGCCCGATGGCCGAATCGAAAAGTTCGTCTCCATCCGCACCCCGATAACCGCGATCCTGGGCTATTCCGACCTTCTGGCCGACTGCCCCGATCCCGCCGAGCGCCAGGACTATGTCCGGACGATCCGCCGCAACGGCGAGCATCTGCTGACCATCATCAACGACATCCTCGACCTGTCCAAGATCGAGGCCGGCAAGATGGATGTCGAGCGCATCCCGCTCTCCCCGGTGACCATCGTGCAGGAGGTCATCTCCCTCATGCGCGTCAAGGCCGACGCCAAGGGGTTGGCCCTGAACGCGTCCTTCGAGCCGGATGTCCCGGAACGGATCGTCAGCGACCCCTTCCGCCTCAAGCAGATCCTGGTGAACCTGGTCGGCAACGCGCTGAAGTTCACCGAGGTCGGATCGGTCACCATTCACGTGTCGCTCCCGCCCGCACAGGGCGACGACCAGCGACTGCTCATGGAGGTCCGCGATGCCGGCATCGGCATGACCCCCGAGCAGGTCAATCGACTCTTCAACGCCTTCAGCCAGGCCGACGCGTCCACCACGCGCCGCTTCGGCGGCACGGGCCTTGGGCTTCGAATCTGCAAGAGTCTCGCCGAGCTCCTCGGCGGTGCCATCAGCGCCCGAAGCACCCCCGGGCAGGGCAGCGTCTTTGCCGTCAGCGTCCAGACCGGCTCGCTCCAGGGCATCGCCTCGATCGATGTGGTGTCCCTCAGCCCCCTGACCGAGCGCATCGACGCCGTGTCGCCGATCTTGGCCAAGGGAGACCAGCCGCTGAAGGGCGCACGCATCTTCCTCGCCGAGGACGGCCCGGACAATCAGCGACTGGTCTCTTTCCACCTTCGCAAGGCCGGCGCCGAGGTCCGCGTGTTCGATCACGGCGCACTGGCCCTTCGCGCCATGACCGCCGACGGCACGCTCGAAGGGCCGCTGCTGAGCGTCCCTCCCTGCGACATGCTCCTGAGCGACATGCAAATGCCCGAAATGGACGGCTACACACTCGCCCGCACGCTCCGCCAGCGCGGCTGGACACGCCCCATCGTCGCCCTGACCGCCAACGCCATGGAGGGCGATGCCGAAAAGTGCATCGATGCCGGCTGCGACCGCTTCGCCACCAAGCCCATCGACCGCGCCTCGCTGATCGACGTCGGCCTGCAGGCCCTCAGCGCCCAAGCCGCCACGGACCAGCACGCCCGCGCCGCGTGAGCGAACACGTCAGCCTCAGAGCGCTTCGCTCTCGATGCTCGCCTTCTCGCCCTTGAGCTTCTTCTCGACGTACTTCTTGATCCACGTCTCGAAGCTCTTGCCCGCGGCGGTGTCCTTGCCGAACTCCACCTTGCGAATCCGGCTGTAGGCGATCGTCACCTTCTCGTCGCTGGTCGGCGTCAGCAGCCGGACCACGCTCTGGCCCAGCGTCGCCCCCGCGCGACGATCAAAGATGTACCCCGCGATCACGCTCGAATCATCCAGCGTCAGCGTGCAATCCCCCCGAAAGTCAAAGGCCTTCTCCAGCACATCCATCCGCGTCTGGTCATCGGCCAGCTCCGCCGACCATCCGGCCAGCGTCGTCGACGGAACCTGCACCGCTCCGGTCCCGTGGACATGCGTCGTGGCATCGTGCCCGGCTTCTGCTCCGGTCATTGGTTGATCTCTTTCCGTTATCGTCGAGGAAGGGAAACACGCGGGTCAAAAACAAACCGACTGTCGGTTTGTTCTTGCGACCGCTCACGCACTGAACCGCAATCGCTGTCCCGTTTCCGGGTCCAGCAGCGTCCACTTCTGTTCGCGGCACACACGCGTGAGCACCGGAAACGCAAAGTCATCATCCGTCATCGTCACCATGATCTGCCGCACCGGCCCGCCATCGGCCAGGATCTCCAGCACCATCCCCGGCCCGTAGAGCACCATCGACCCCAGCGCGTTGGGCGACTCCGTCCCGTCCGTGCCGGTGTTGTAGCGGTCCAGCACCGCGCGAACCTCGGTCAGGCTGCCGATAGTCGGCATCCCGTCCTCGGCGTGGGCCGGATCGACGTTCTTCATGATCACGATGTGGCGGGTGCGGGGCACGGCAGGCGGATCATTGGGCGCGCCCCGGCACAGAAGCAACGAGGGACGGAAAGTTGACCGGCGGTCTGTTTGTTCTTTGATCGGTGGCCCACTACCTGTAGAGCAACCTGTCGCTTCCAGCCGCGAGGGGTTGATTCCCCCCCGGGCTTGGGCGATACTGAACAACCGGGCTTTCCACGAAGCCGAGCACCGGTCGGCGCAGCACTGCGCGCGCCGACGCGGGATTCGACCCATCGGACACCCGGGACCGGCGGTGCGGCTGCGCACGCGGCCGGTGCGACAGGAGGTTGCCCCAGACATGCGCCTTGCCAAACTCACGCTCTTTGGCTTCAAGTCCTTTGCCGACAAGACCGAGATCACCTTCGACGAGGCGATCACCGGCATCGTCGGGCCCAACGGTTGCGGCAAGAGCAACGTTGTCGACGCGATCAAGTGGGTTCTGGGCGAGCGCTCGAGCAAGAGCCTGCGCGGGCAGGAGATGATCGACGTGATCTTCGCCGGCAGCGCGGGGCGTGCGCCGATGAACATGGCCAGCGTTGCGCTGACGTTCGACAATCCCGAACTCTCGCCGGAGGTTCTGGCCGCGCGCGAGGCGCAGATGCGTCAGGCGCAACTGCTCCAGCAGGCCGAGAGCATCGAGGGTTCGCCGGATGCGGGGGCGCAGGTCGCAGGCCCCGCGGAGGCCGTTGATCCCAACACGCCGAGCATGATCGATGCGCGTGTGCGGGCCCGCCGCGCGCTGCCCGTCGACTCGCCGCAGGTCGAGATCGAGCGGCGGCTGTACCGTGACGGCAGCAGCGAGTACCTGATCAACTCGCGCAAGGCTCGGCTGAAGGACATCCGCGATCTGTTCCTGGACACGGGTGTCGGCGCCGACGCGTACTCGATCATCGAGCAGGGCAAGGTCGACGCGATGCTGCTGGCCTCGCCGATGGAGCGCCGCACGGTGTTCGAGGAGGCCGCGGGCGTGGCCAAGTTCCGCCTGCGCAAGGCCGAGGCCGAGCGCAAGCTCGAGCGGACGGATCAGAATCTTGTGCGTGCACGCGAGCAGCTCGACAGCACCGAGCGCCGGTTGCGCATCGTCAAGGGCCAGGCGCAGAAGGCCCGTCAGTTCAAGGTGCTCGACGAGGAACTGCGTGCGCTGCGGCTGAGCGTCGCGCTCGATGCGCACCAGGATCTGCGGCGGCGGCTGGAGGGGTTGACGAGCCGCCTGACGGAGCTGGATCAGCGTCGGGGCGAGGCGCGCGAGCAACTGGCGCAGCTCGAGGCGGCGAAGCAGGAGGCTGAATTGGCGCGGCACGAGAGCGCCGACGCGCTGCGTGCGGCGCAGTCGCTCCTGCAGCAGGCGCGGCACGATGAGGCGCAGGCGCGTCAGCGCGAGCGCAGCAGCGAGCAGGCCAGCGAGGGGCTGCGACGCCAACTGGCGCAGGATGAGCAGAGCCTCGTGGATCTGGAGTCGCGGGTCAACGAGCTTGCGCAGGCGGAGAAGGCCGCGGGCGAGCAGATCGCTGCGTTCAGCGAGCAACTGGCCGACGCCGAGCGGCGGCTGAGCGAACTCGGGCAGCAGCGGGGCGTCATCAGCGAGCAGATGGCCCAGGCTCGCGGCGAACTGAACCAGAAGCGATCCGCCGCGGCGAGCATCGACCGCGAACGCGCGGCCATCACGGCGGCGGTCGATCAGGACCAGCGTCGCGCCAGCGTGATCGCGGATCAGTTGGGGCGGCTCGGGGTCAAGGCCACGGGCAACCAGAGCGAGCGGGCGCGCATCGCCCAGCAGCGCACGGAGCTTGGCGAGTCGGTGGCGATGCGTGGTGCGCGTGTCGGCGAACTGACCGGGCAGAGCCAGAGCCTCAGCGAGCGAGCGGGCACGCTGGCGACGGATCGTCGCGCGCGGGCCGAGGCGCTGGCGGAACTGGACCAGCGCGCGGCGCGGCTTGATGCTCGGCGCGGCACGCTTGCGGAGATGGTCGCGGGACGCGTGGGCATGGGCCGCGCGGTGCGGGATGTGCTGGAGAAGAAGGCCGCCGGACAGGGTTTCTCGGGCGTCGCGGGCGTGCTGGCGGACCTGATCGACGCGGACCTGAACGCCGCCGCGGCGGTCGAGGCAGCGCTCGGACCGTCGCTGCAGGCGCTGGTTGTCGAGTCGCTCAGCGCGGTGCCGGCGAGCGGCGAGATGGCGGGGCTGAGCGGCCGCGTGACGTTTCTGGCGGTCAAGGGCGTTGGGGGCGCATCGGGCGCGGGCCGGGCTGAGGGCCAATCGCGTCAGGGAACGGATCACGTGCTCTGCGTGCGCGACCTGGTGCGCGAGCGGGCCAGCGCAACGGGCCCGATCGATGGCGGCATCGGCGTGCTGCTCGATCGTCTGCTCGGGCGCACGTACCTGGTGAACGATCTCGACAGCGCGATGCTGCTCTCGGCGACCAGCGAAATGAGCGGCGCACGGTTTGTCACGCGCGATGGCGTGGTGATCGAGCATGACGGGCGCGTCATCGCCGGGCCCATGACGGGCACGGGCGAGGGCGCCACGGGCGACGCGGGCGGGTTCCTGCAGCGGCGCAGCGAGCTTGAGAGCCTCGCGGCGGAACTCGCGCAGGTCGTCGCGCAGCGGGACAGCGAGCGGGCGAGCTTGCAGGCGCTCGACGCCGAGGCATCGGGGATCGCTCAGCAGACGGCGCAGGTGCGCACGGCGCTGGAGGACGAGAAGCGCAAGCTCGGGCTGGAAGAGTCGCGGCTGGAGCAGTTGGGCAACGAGCTCGACCGGCTGGAGCGCGAGCGTGCGGTGCTTGGTGAGGAAATCGAGCAGCTCACCGAGCGCTCGCGCCAACTCGACAGCGAGCGGGCCGAACTGTCGGCCAAGGCCGAGAAACTCGCCCGGCTCTACAGCGAGCAGAGCGAGCAGGCACGCGAGATGGAGGCGCAGATCCAGGGTGTCGTCGCGTCGTACGAGGCGATGGGCGAGGAAGTGACGCGGGCCAAGGTGCAGGCCGGCAGGCTGGGCGAGCAGCTCAGCGGTGCACGGCGGGAGCGTCAGCGGCTGGAGGTCGCAGGCGACGAGACGCGTCGACGCATCGAGAGCACACGCCAGCAGATCGCGATGCGGCAGTCGTCGCTGGTCGAGCACAACGCGTCGATCGCGCAGGCGCGGCAGGATGCGCAGGAAGCGGGCGAACGCATCGCTTCGGGACAGGCGCAGTGCGCTCAGGTGCAGCAGCAGAGCGAGCAGCACGCCCAGCAGGTGTCGGCCCTCGGCGAGCGCGTCAATGCGGCGCGCGAGGTCGCCTCGCACCTGGAGCGTGACTGGCACGGGCTGGAGGTGGCCAAGCGGGAGACGGAGATCAAGCGCGAGTCGCTCGAGGAGCGCTCGCAGGAGGAACTGTCGCTGGATCTGGCCTCGCTCGCGGGCGAGTACGACGCGATCATGGCCCAGAGCGACGAGGATGTGTACGAAGTTTCCGAGCGTGCGCAGGACGAGGCGGTTGAGGGACAGGAGGAAGCCCGGAGCGGCGACGTCGTGCGGAAGGTGCGGCTGGTGCTCACGCCGTGCACGCAGGAAGCGTTCGCGGGGCGTATCGATGAACTGCGCTCGCAGGTCAAGTCGCTGGGCAATGTGAACCTCGACGCGATCGATGAGGAGGGGCAGCTCGCTGGGCGCAACGAGACGCTGGCGGCGCAGGTCGCGGACCTGGACAGCGCCAAGGAGCAGCTTGTTGAGTTGATCGAGCAGTTGAAGGTCGCGTCGCGTGATCGGTTCCGGCAGACGTTCGAGAAGGTCACGGAGCACTTCGCCGGGCAGGACGGCATGTTCCGCAAGCTCTTCGGCGGCGGCAAGGCGGAGATCCGGCTGATGCCGGTGGTGCGCGACGGTGCGGAGCAGTTCCACAGCGACGGTTCGCCCGTGACCGACTGGCTCGAGAGCGGGATCGAGATCATCGCCAAGCCGCCGGGCAAGGAGCCGCGGAGCATCAGCCAGCTTTCCGGCGGTGAGAAGGCGATGACGGCGGTCGCGCTGCTGATGAGCATCTTCCGCAGCAAGCCGGCATGCTTCTGCGTGCTGGACGAGGTTGATGCGGCGCTGGATGATGCGAACGTCGACCGGTTCTGCCGCGTCGTCGAGCAGTTCACGGATCAGAGCCACTTCATCGTCATCACGCACCACAAGCGCACGATGCACTCGGCGCACCAGTTGTACGGCGTGACGATGCAGGAGCGCGGCGTGTCCAAGCGCGTGAGCGTGAAGATCGATCAGGTCGGCCCCGACGGCAAGATCCGCGAGCCGCAGGAGCAGAAGCCCGCGGGCGACGGCTCGCTCCGGCGCGGACTGGCGGCGGTTGTGGAGCACGCGCGCGGGCCGAGCGTGAGCGCCAACTGAGCGCGGGTGGTGTCGGGCCGGGCGGGTTTCTCGCCCGGGGGCGCGGCGTGCGCGGACGGTGTTTCGCGGCGATCAGGCCTCGCTCGGCACGGCCAGCGGGTCGATCAGCCGGCGGCGGGCGTTGGCGGCCATGCGGCGCGTCATGTCCAGGATCCACGGGCGCGTGATCCAGCCGACGGCGAGGTACGAGGCGATTTCGGCGATGCTGTGCAGGCCTTCGACCAGGTCGGTTCGGCCTTCGCGGACCGCCGCGAGGACGTCCTGCACGCTGAGGCTCTCGGCGCGGATGATCGTGTGGGCGCGGCCGATGGTCGCGGCGCTGTGGGCATCGGATCCGGCGATCATGGGCAGGCCGCGGGCGCGGGCGTAGGCCTGCGCGGCGTGGTTGCTCGGGCGATCGAGGGTTTTGCTGTTGAAGCCCTCGATCGCATCGAGATCAAGGTTCTCCATGCCGCGTTCGCCCATGCCGGCGCGGGCGCGGTCGAGGGGGTGGGGCGCGACGGCCAGTGCGCCCAGGGCGTGGGCACGGGCGATGACATCGCGGGCGCGGGTGCCGGGGCGGACATCGAAGGTTGTGCCGATGATCAGCAGGTGTCCTTCGACGGTGGAGGCCTCGACGCCGGGGATGACCAGGAAGCCGTCGACCGGCTCGCCGGAAGGATCGGCCAGGCCCATGCGGACGAGTCGGCGGTACGCACCGGCGCGATCGTGGTCGGTGATGCAGATGCCATGAAGGCCGGCGGCGCGAGCGCGGGCGACGAGGACTTCGGGCTGGTCGACGCCGTCGGGGCTCACGCGCGAGTGCACGTGGAGGTCGATCGCGAACGATTGTTCGAGCGTCGTCGCCATGCGTGAAGTATCGACTCGGCCAGAGCGGCGAGCGGCCGAACCGAGGGAAAAGCCTCGGGAACTTCACCACCACTTCATGATGGCTTGACGCGATCTTTGCGTTGGGTGTGCGGCGCGCCCGGGAATCAGCCGCGCGGGCCGGGCGCCGGGGGACGCGTCGAGGTGGGGCCGGGGGCCTTTGGCTCGTGCGTCGCCTCGTTCTTGGGCGCGGCGAGCTCGGCGAGGTCGAGCTTGAGCAGGGCGTCGCGGAGCAGGCGGCCGGGCTTGAACTTGACGGTTCGTCGCGGCGGGACGACGACGCGCTCGAGCGTCTTGGGGTTCTGCGCCGCGCGGCCGGCGCGGCGGCGGATCTCGAGCACGCCGAAGTCACGAAGTTCCAACCGTCGACCGGCGGCCAGATCGTTGAAGATCCCCTGGAGTGCGGCCTCGACCAGGTCGCGGACGACCGGTCGGCGCAGGCCGCTGGACTCGGTGAGGCGGTCGATGATTTCCTTCTTGGTGACGGTGTTCATGCCGCACTCGAACATCGGGAACCGGAGCGTCGGGGACTTGAAGCTGGCGACCGGAGCGGCACGTGTGTGTCGCGGGAGGAACGAAGCAGTATCCGAAACCTGAGCGGAACGGTCAACGCGGGAGGTCGGAAAATCGCCGATGCCCGGTTAGAAAACGGGGTTCTTGATCAACGATCAGCAATTTGGTCGGTCAGAAGCGGAGCGTAACTCCCCCGAATAGGCCAGCAAACGAGCCCTCGAACTCGAAGCGGTTGGGGGTGTCGCCGTCGCTTGCGTTCAGGAAGATATTGCGGTAGCCGAGGTGGGCATCGAACCAGGGAGTGGGCTGGATCCGGAATGCGGCGGCGAGGTCGAAGGAGGTCGATCCTGCACCGAGGCCGCCGGCGAGGTCGAACTCCATGGCGAACCACGAGAGGAGCTGGACCTCGGTGCGGAGACCGAGGCGGCCCTGAAAGAAGGTCTCGCCGTTGGACTGGGCGATGGGGGAGTCGTTTGAGCTCGCGTCGATGCTCAGGTCGTGAACAGCGAGCCCGCCGACGGCGTGAACGGTCAGGCGCGCGTCGGAGTCCGGATCGAAGCGGTGCTCGTAGACGCGATAGCCGGCGGTCAGGAAGACGGGGGTGTACGTGAGGCGGGTGGTGATGACCGCGGCGCCGGTGGCCAGTTGCGAGCCGAGCCGGAGCGGCGCGCCGGGGGCGGAGACGCCCTTGACCGAGAGGTGCGCGCCCTGGAACGTGACGAGCCAGCGTTCGCTCTGCAGATCGAGTTGCCCCATGTAGGAAAGTCGGGGCTCATCGATGTTGAGCAGTTCGACATCGGTGGGCGAGGTCTGCTCGCTGCCGGGGATCTGCAGATCGCCGGTCGGTGCGACGTACCAGGCTCGGGTGTTGAGGCGGATGGTCCAGGGCGCCTCGGTGTTCGCGGGGGCGTTCTGGGTGGCCGGTGCCTCGGCGGGCTGCGGGGCGTGGGCGGCGGTCGACTGTGCCATGGACGCCGCGGGCGCGATCAGGAGCGCCAGGGGCGTCAGGAACGCGGGGATCGCCAGATGGCGCGTGCGGAACGAACGTGCGGCATGAGGGAGTTTCATTGTGGGCAAGCCTACACCCGGGCGGGTCGCCGGGCCAACTTACACTTGGGGCATGAGTACTTCGGCGGAAGATCACGGGTCGCTGGGCGCGCGGGTGGAGTTGGCCCCGGGTGTTCTGGTCGACGAGGGTGTGCTTTCGTGGGCGTTCTCGCGCTCCAGCGGGCCTGGGGGACAGAACGTCAACAAGGTCAACACGCGGGCGGAGTTGCGTGTGCCGATCGCGCGGCTGCCGATGAAGGACTGGGCCCGCGAGCGGCTGGCGATGCTCGCGGCGGGGCGGATCGTCGGCGATGGAGAGATCCAGATTGTCAGTCAGGAGGAGCGGTCGCAATCGGGCAACAAGGCGCTATGCCTGTCCAAACTGCGGCAGTTGCTGGTGGCGGCGATGGCTCGGCCCAAGGTTCGCAGGCCCACCAAGCCCACGCGCGGGAGCAAGGAGCGGCGGCTGACGGAGAAGCGCACGCGCTCGGACATCAAGCGCGGACGCGGGCATGGTCGGGGCGGCGGCGAGGACTGATGCGTGGCACGCCGACCGCCACTGCCGAGCGTGAGACTTGGCGTGCTGCTGGAGCTCGCGCACGAGTTGTCGTTCGCGCCGGCGGCCGCGGCGCGGCGCGCGGTCGAGCGTGTGGAGGCGATGGCGGAGCAGGTGCAAGATGACGAGACGTACACGCCGGGGTGGATCGCGCGTCGGCTGACGGGATATGTGCCGGAGGATGCGCGCAGCGCGGCGGAGGGCGGGCGCGTTGTTCGGCGCGGTACGAAGGATGAGGATGTGCTGATCGTCGGTTCGGCGTTGCGGGCGGATCTCTGCGCGATGGCCGAGCGTTTGAGCCGTCGCGCGGGGTATCGGGTTGGGGAACTGGATGCGGGGCGATGGCTGGGGATCGCGGCGATGTGCGAGCGGCTGGGTGTGTCGAGGCGGACGCTGGAGCGGTGCAAGCGCCGCGGGCTGATGGCCAGGAGGGCGCTGGACGATGCCGGGCACGAGGTGACGCTGTACGACGCGGAGCGGTGGGCGGCGCTGGAGCGAGCGGGTGCGCGGCTGGTTGCGCCGGCGGGATCGGGCTCTCGGCGCACGCGGCTGACGGGGGCGCAGCGCCTCAGGCTGGTGCGGATGGCGTCGCGGCTGCGCGATCGGCGCGGATGGGGGCTGGATCGTGCCGCGGCGTATCTGGCGGGGCGGACGGGGCGGTCGCGGAGCGCGATGCGGGCGGTGATCGGTGAGGTGTTCGAGGACTCGGGAGTTGAGCGGCTTGGGACCAGGGCGGGGCGGCTGGCGCAGCGGGCGCTGCGCGCGGGGTCGGCGGTCGGCGGGCCGGGGGCGACGGGGCAGGCGATCGCCGCGGCGCTGGGGCGGCGGTTGAACGCGGGCGTGACCAGCGTGGTGCGAGCGGCGAGGCGAGCGACAGTGGTGGATCTGCTGCGGGCGATCGATGCGAGCGGTGGTGCGGCGTGGATGAACGATGCGATCGATGGCGATCGGGCGCGTACGACGGTGCTGGAGCGGCCGGGTGTGCGAGATGGGCTTGGTGCTCCGGCGCCACGGACGCTCGCGGAGGCAGAGGAGGCGGCAAGGAGCGCCGGGTGGCCCGATGCACGGATGGAGCGGGAGCGGGCGCTCGCGCGGGCGGTGCTGGTGCGTCGATGCCGGGTGGAACTGGTGAGGCTGCACGAGGGCTCGAACGTGGATGCCGCGGCGTTGGATGCCGTGAGCACGGATCTGCGGTGGGCATCGCGGTTGAAACTGGCGCTGGTGGTCAGCCATCTGCGGCATCTGCTGGCGACGCTCAACGGGCGGCTTGGTGTCGACGCGTCGGCGCTCGATCCGGCGTCGGCGTCGCGGGCGATGGGCGTGGCGCTGGGCGCGATGATGCAGGCGATCGATCAGTACGACCCGGTCGGCAGATTCGAGGGCGCGCCCGGACGGCTGAACGCGCCCGCGAGCGTGCTGGTCACTCGGGCGGTTGCGCGGTGGGCCGGGGGCGAGGGTGCGGCGGCGATCGCGCGGGCGGTTGGTGATGGCGGCGGGCGAGCGCGGCGGGCGGGGGATCTGCCCGATGCGTCGCGGGCGCGGATGCCGGATCTGACGCTCGTGGTCGATCCGTGGCTGGAGATCATCGAGCCCGATGGGCGGGCGCGCGGGCAACTCGATGTGCTGGCGGCGGGCGATGCGCTGCTGCTGCGGCGGCATCTGGCATGGTGGGGGCGGGCCGATCGTGCCTTTGACCCTGCCTGTGTCGGCGGGGATCGCCCGGTATCGCTGGTGGAACTGGCCGCGGAGATGAACACCGGGTTTAACGTGCTGAGCGGGCGTTTGCGGCGGGCGGTGCGTGAGGCGGTGCGAGCGAGCCGGATCGGGCGGTGGGAGCGAGCGGAGGATCGCGATACGGAGGTGCCGCGTGCGTGAGTCTGCCGCGGGTGTGCTGGTGGTTCACGCGGGGGCGATGGGGGATACGGCGATGATCTGGCCGCTGCTGCGGGCGTTGCTGCGAACGCCGGGCGTCCGGTGCGTGCGTGCGGCGGTGTCGCCGGCGATGGTCGATCTGACGCGGCGTTTGATGGCGGGGCGGGCGGAGGTGGGCGGCGGGGTGGACTTCGCCGTTGAGCCGAGCGATGCGTCGGCGTACGCGAGGTTGTGGGTCGGTGATGGCGAGCGCGAGGGATGGGAGGAGCGGATCGACCGGGTGCTCGCGTTCGTGGTGGGTGGTGAGGACGGGGTGGGTGCGGATCTCGCGGGTGCCGCGTGGCTGCGTGCGGCGCGGGAGCGGTTTGGTGATGATGTGCGGCCGATCGGGCCGCCGGGCTCGGCATCGCGCGCGGCGTTGTGGGCTTCAGCGCGGGTTGATGAACTCGGGGCGGTGCGGGCGGTGGCCAATGCGGATGGGCCGATCGTGATGCATGTCGGTGGGGGCGGCGCGAAGAAGCGATGGCCGATGGAGCGGTTTGTGCGGTGCGTGCGCGCGATGGAGGCCGAGCGGCTCGGGCCGGTGCGTGTGCTGGCGGGGCATGTTGAACTCGAGACGTTCGGTGCGCGCGAGCGAGAGATGTTCGAGGATCTCGGCGGGCGATACGTGACCAACGCGATGGAACTCGCGGGAGAACTGGAGCGAGCGAGGATCGTCGTGGCGGCGGATACAGGACCGGGGCACGTTGCGGCGCAGCTCGGCGTGCGCGTCGTGTCGCTGTTTGGGCCGACGGATCCGGCGGTGTGGTCGCCGCGGGGGGCGAGCGGTTGTGTGCGGGTTCTTGCGCCGACACGGGCGAGCGCGATGACGTGGCTGGAGGTCGAGCCGGTGCTCGGCGCGGTGCGGGAGATGCTGGCGGCGGGCGAGATCAGCGGCGAGCGGTGATGGCTCAGGGGACGGCGGGCGCGGGGCGTGAGCCGGGTACCGGCGGTGCCGCGGGTGGTGCGGCGTACACGAAAGATGATCCGCCCGCGCTGACAAGGATGCGGTCGCGCATGACCATGATGCGCTGGGGCACGCCCGGCAGCGCGATGGGCACATCGAACACCGAGGCGGCGCTGGCGTTGTCAAAGCCCAGCAGGCGGAAGCTGGCCAGTTGATCATCGCGACGGGTCGCTTCGCCCACGAGCGAAACACTGACGAAACCGCCGCGATGCGGAACGGGCGGGAGCATGGGTTCGCCGGTTGGTCCGCCCACGGCATCGGCGCCGAGCAGTGTGCCCGTCGCGCTGAGCAGGGCGATGCCCAGTGTGGTGCGGACGGCCAGAGCATCATCGACGCCGAGCACGTCGATGGTGCCGACATTGTCCAGGCGGCGGCGCACATCGAGCGGGCCGGGGAGCGGGGCGCCGGTGGCGATGGAGAACGCGTGGAGTTGGCGGTCCTCGCCGAGGGTGATGAGGATGTCGCCGGCGACGAAGGCTTCGACGCTGGCGGTGCCGGGCTGATCCTGCAGGGACCACTCGGGTGCGCCCGAGTCGGGGTCGATGCTGGCGATCGTGCTCCGGGTTGCGACGAGCAGGTCGGCGCGCTCGGTCATGCGGAGCCAGCGGACGGGGCCGTCGGCCAGATCGATCTGTCGGCGGACCTGGCCGGTGCGGGAGTCCAGGAGCCAGAGGCGTGCATCGGGGGCGAGGCTGTCGGGCTGATCCTGCCCGGGGCGTTCGCCGGCCAGGACGAGCAGATCGCCGAGCAGCACGGCGTCGCTGACGCGGTATCCCGCGTCGGGCATGGCCCAGAGTTGTTCGCCGGTTGCGGCGTCGAACGCCGCGGCGCGGCCGGAGCGTTCGACCAGCGCGACGGTGAGCGGATCGGTGCAGACGTGGACCTCATCGGCTCGGCGGATGCCATCGAGCGCGGTGCGGACGCCCGCGGCGTCGGCGGCGGGCAGGATCTTGTTGAGCGGGTCGGTGTCGTAGAGGACGGTGCCGGCGATGGGATCGATCGCGCGCAGAGATATGCCGTTGTCGCCGGCGCGGGCCATGAGGACGCGCGTTGGTGTTGTGCGGAGCAGACGCCACTGATCCTGCGGATCGGGTTCGCTCCAGCGCTCGACCAGCGGGGCCAGTGCGCCGCGGCTGTCGGGGTTCGCGGCCTGATCGGCCGCGGCATCCGGCGCGGGCGCCTGCGCAGCGGAGCGCGGCGCGAGGATGGCCCAGCGCGGCGGTTCGCCCGCGCGCGTCGGGCCGCGGCGGGCGACGACGTAGCCGATGTCGCCGGGCTCAATGGGCAGGATGAGCGGCTCCTGAAAGATCCAGCCCGCGAGGATCTGCGGCGCGGCGGTGATCGATGGCGCGCTGATGGCCGGCCAGGCGCGGGCGGGCCCGGCGTTGAGTTCGGCGAGCAGCGATGGGATGTCGAGGTTCCGGCCGTCGAGCGTGAGACCGGTGCTGCCGGCGCGGCGGGCGACGGCCGCGGCGGCGGCGATGAGGCCGCGTGCGCGGAGGTTGGCGATGAGCCGGCCGTTGAGTTCGGCGATGTCGGCCGGTGGGGCATCGGGCAGGCGAGCGCCGGCGCGGAGACCGGCCTCCAGTGCGCGGGCCTCGGCACGTGAGCGGGAGTTCTGGCGGTGGGCCTCGGCGGCGGCAAGGTACAGGGAGGGGGCGAGGCGAGAAACGGGGAAACGAGCGCCGAGGCGTTCGAGGCTTCGCGCATCGGGCGTTGGGCCGAGGGCGGCGCGCTCGTTCTGCGCGGCTTGGTCGAAGGCGTCGTACACGCCGCGGCCGGCGGTGCGGAGCAGCGCGACCAGGCGAGCGGTGGCCTCGGCATCGGCCCTGCCGCCGGGGAGCGGTGCGGGAAGCGTGCAGGTGCTCAGGCGGTCGTCCAGAAGGATGCTCTGGAGCAGTTCGGCGGCCTCTGCGCTGCGGCCGGCGCGCTGGCGATCTTCGGCGAGCATGATGGCGCAGAGGGCCTGCTCGGGCGCGGTGCGGGCCAGTTCGCGGGCGCTCTCGAGCATGCGCGTGGCGTGCTCGGGCGGAATGAGCGCACGCGGCGGCTCGCCCGCGGGGCGCGCGATGCGGTCGTGGACGAATGAGGTCAGCAGGGCGACCAGGCGTGCGCGCTGGGTCTCGGCGCGTTCGGCGCGGAGGCGGTCGTCGGCGCTGGCCGCGTCCTGCGGCGCGAGGATCGCGGCTCGGGCCTGCTCGATGGCGCGGTGCAGGCGATCGAAGCGGCTCTGGCGTGCGGCAAGGTCGGCCAGGGTGACGGCGCTGGTCGGGTCGGCGGGTTCCTGCTCGATGCGCTGGCTGAGGATGCGGTCGACAGACTCCCACGCGAAGTAGGCGTGGGCGCGGGCGTCGTCGACGACCAGCAACTGCCCGGCGTCGAACATCGGGTTGCCGACGGCTTCGAGCGGGAGCGAGGCGAGCACGTTGCTCGGGTCGGCGGCATCGACGATCGACAGGCCGGCATCGGTCGGCACCGCGAGCATGCTCGGGCCGGGTCCATCGCCCTGCAGCGCCAGGACGCGTCCGCGGATCTGCGGCATGAAGCCCGATGAGAGCACGGGCTTTGCTTCAGGGCCGAAGGTGTCGATGGGCACGCTGGCGACTTCGGTCGCGCCGACGGCGATGAGGCGGTCGCCAGCGCGGAGGAGGTAGCCGGGCGTTGCCAGAACGTCGGTGGGCATGGAGGCGACGATGCGCCCCGAGTCACGCGCGATGCGCAGCACGCGGGCGCGGTCGGGTGCCAGGAGGAAGAGGTCGTTGCCCGCGGCGATGGGGAAGTTCATCTGCCACGCAGCGCCGGAGCCGCGGGAGCCGTCGGCGGCCTCGGGTGTGAGCCTGCGGACCCAGTGGGGGCGGCCGTCGATCGCGGCGTACGCGGCCATGAGGCCGAGGCGGTCGGAGCGGTAGATCGTGCCCTGATCGACGATCGCGCCGTCGCTGACAACGGTGGTTCGGAGGAACGGGAGAATGCCCGCGCTACCGACGAGGGTGTTCCAGAGCGGGCGGCCGGAGTGCAGATCGAACGCCGCGAGGTAGCTGGCGTTGAGGCGGCGCTCGCTCTGGAGTTTGCGGATCGAGAGGATGATGGTGGAGCCGTCGATGAGCACCGGCCCGCGTGTGCGGCCGCGGGCGAGGGGCTCGCCGAGGTCGGAGATCGGGAGGGACCAGCGAAGATCGCCGGTGCGAGCATCGAGGGCGACGAGGGTCTCGGCGCCTTCTTCCAGGCCGCTGCTTGGCAGTTGGACGATGGCGATGACCAAGCCCGCGCTGGCGGCGACGGAGAGGTTGTTCTCGATGCCCAGGCTCGTGCTGCCGCGGGCGAGTTGGTCCAGGGGTGTGCCGCGGACGCTGTCGGGAAAGAGGCCCGCGGCGACGGCATCGAACCGCCAGCGTTCGCGGAGGGTGAAGCGGTCCAGCGCGAGCACGCCGAGGCCCGACGGCAGGAGGACCATGTCGTCGAGCAGGCAGGGGAAGGTGCGAAGTTCGCGTGCAAACTCGGGGGCGCTGTCGGCAAAGCCGGGGCGGCCGCCGGACCAACCGCTCGCCGCGGTGACGGGGACCTCCGGCGCGAAGGGCTGGCTCCAGAGGGGGCGATCGACGACGCCTGCGAACGCGTCGAGATCCGGTGCCGGGAGTGTCGAGAAGGGGACGCGGCCCGGGCGGGCGTTGGCGGGGGGCACGAGCGCGCTGGTGGGCGCGGTGGTGGGCGCGGCGGCGGGCGCTGGTGTTGCCGGGGCTTGGCCGGGAAGGGCCAGCCGCCGCGCGATGGCCGATGCGCGGGCCGAGCTGTCGCCGGAGGCGTTGCCGCGTGGCGCGACGCCGGTGGTGGTGCTCGATGCGTCGAAGCGCGCGATGATGGCCAGCAAGTCCGCCGCCCAAGCGCGGGCGCGGCGCGCGGGCTCGCTGTCGGTGCTCAAGTCCGGGTGTGTGGCGGCTTGCTCGAGCAGGTCCATCGCGGCGAAGAACGCGCCGGACTCTGTGCGCTGCTGGGCGAGGCGGAGCGTTGCCTCCAGGCCCGCGCCGGTGAGCATGAGTGAGCGCTCGACGCGCACGACGTTGCCCTGATCGAGTTGATCCTGCGCGAGCGGGCCCATCGAGGCGCGGTACTCGTTGAGCAGCACCGGGTTGGCGATGAGCAGCGCGTGCACGCGCTGGCGAACGGGCAGGAACAGGTCCGCATCGTCGGGGCTGGGGGTCAGCGCATCGGGCTCGTTGTCGAGCAGGCGCTGGAGAAGGACGATGGCCTGCTGAATGTTGCCCGAGCGGGCGAAGGCGTCGGCCTGGGCCAGTGCATAGGCGGCCGAGGGTGAGTCATTGACGAAGACGGGCGGCACGCCGGCGGCGTTCAGTGCCGGGGGCAGGCCGCCGATCTGCGCGAGCGCTTGGCGGGCTGTGAGCGTGTCGAGCGTGGCGAGGGCGAGCCCCGCGGAAAGCAGCAGCCCGGCGCAGCGGCACAGGGCCGCGGGGGTGACCCTGTTGGTCGTGGGTCGCGGAGCGGGCGGGCGGAGGTGTGGCATGGGGGGTCCGGGCGTGAACGGGCGTCGGCGGGTGGGCCTGGCGCGGGGGGATTCCGGGTACGAAGGGTGCCCAGAAGGAACCATCGGTTCAGTTTACCGTCGAGATTTCTCCCGGTTCACTTCAGAGGCACCGGAAATCCGTCGAAGACAAGAGGAACTGTTTGTCGCGATCGGCGGATGGTGGGGATGGGGTGCGGTTGGTCGTCGTTCCGGACGGTCCCAATGGCGCTTGTGATGAACGGACAATCCGGCGGGTTTTCCTGGGACCGAATGGCCGCGGGTGGCTCGGCGGTGCTCGCGCAGGCCGGGAGCCGTGGGCGTCGGGTGGGGTGGCTGGTGGGGTTTGTTGCGCTGGCCAGCATCGTGGATCTGTACCTGACGCTGACGTTTCTCAATGGTCTGGGGATGGGCGAGGCGAACCCGATCGCCCGGTGGGTGATGAGTTTCGGCTGTTCGTGGCTGCTGTCGGTGTTCAAGATTTCGCTGGTGATGATCACCTGTGGCATCCTGATCGGGGCTCGGCAGCGGCGGACGGCGGAATTTGGCGGGTGGATCTGCGTGCTGCTGATGGCCGGCGTGATGCTGCAGTGGAGCGCGTACGCGGGCGAGGTTTCGAGCGTCACGGGCATTATGCACGAGCTGCCGCAACTGGCCAGTTGCGAGTGGGTGCGGTTCGATCCGTGAGGCGGTGTGCAGCGGATGGCCGCGGGTGGTACGCTTGCGGCATGAACAACGCAGGGTCGATGCGCGCGGTGGTGCGGACGGGTCGGTATGTGATGGTTTCGACGCTGGCGGCGGCCGCGCTGGTCCTCGGCGCGTGCGCATCGCAGCCCACGGTGACGCTGGACTCGGCGCGGGTCATCGAGCAGAGTGGGGAGGCGGTGGTGGTGGGGGTAGTGCTGCGGGCGAGCAATCCGAATCCCGATTCGCTGCCGCTGGACTCGGCGTCGTACACCGCGAGCAGCAGCGGTCCGGGGGGCACATCGACATTCAGCACGACTCGTGCGCCGGAGGCGACGCTCTCGGCCGGCGGCACGCACACGTTCACGATTCCGGTGGTGCTGCCGGCCAGCACCGTCGGGGGCGAGCGGACGATCAATGTCAACGGCTCGCTGGTGTATCGCCAGCCGGGCGTGTTCAGCGATGTGCTGTTCAACTACGGGCTGCTGCGGCCGCGGGTGGGGTTCAGCGTGAGCGCGAAGGTGGATGTTCCTGCGTCGGCGGCGACGGCGGCGAAGTGAGCATCACAGGGGCAGGACGGGGTCGCGGTCGGCCTTGCTGACAATGAACCTGGCCGCGGGGAGCGCGGAGCCGAGGCGTTCGGCCAGGAGCGGCAGGTATCCGCGTTCGGTGTTGGTGTGTCCGGCGAGGATGAGCGAGAGCCCCTGCTGGGTCATGGCCAGGGCGTCGTGGTGACGCATTTCACCGGTGACGAACGCGTCGCAGCCCTCGTTCAGGGCGCTCTGGGCCAGTTCGCCGCCGGAGCCGGGGCAGACGCCCACCACGCGGATGGGCGAGTCCGCGGCGCGGCCGATGGCCGGTGCGATCGCCACGTGCGGGATGGCGAGCGTGGAGCGGAGGCGAGAGGCCAGTTCGCTGAGCGTCGCGGGCGCATCCAGAACGAGCCTGCGCCCGGTGCCGCTGGAGCGGACGGGCTGGGGCTCGAGCGGGATGACATCGATGGCGGGCGTTTCGTAGGGGTGGAACTGGCGGAGCGTCTCAAGTGCCAGGGCGAGGGCGTGCCGCGAGCAGACCATTTCAAGCCGGAGCTCGCCGACGGTTTCGAGGTGCTGGGCGTGTCCGACGCGTGGTGCGCTGTCGGCGTTGCCGAGGAACGTGCCCTCGCCGGGGGTGGTGAAGGAGCAGACGGAGTAGTTGCCGATGCGGCCCGCGCCGGCGCTGGCCAGGGCGTTGCGGACGCGTTCGGCGTCGACGGCGGGGACGAAGGTGACGATCTTCACCTCCGCCGTGGGGCTGATGACGCGTCCGGGTGTCAGGGCGCGTCGGTCGGCACCGGCGTTCCGCGAGGCCTCGGGGCGGCCGGTGCTCTGCGGGGTCAGGCCCAGCACCGCATCGCTGAGCCAGTCGCAGAGTGCGCCCGGCGCGGCATCCAGCGCGGTGTGCGGCGAGTAGATCGCCATGCCCGCGCGGACGGCCCGCAGCAGCGCGCCGTGGACGGGCGCTCGGTCGGTCAGGCGGGAAACGGGCTTGAAGATCGGCGGGTGGTAGACGATCAGTGCGGCGGCCTTGAGAGCGATGGCCTCATCCACGACCGCGCCGGTCAGGTCGATCGTGAGCATCACCGGCCCCGTCAGGGCATCGGCGTGCGAGCCGACGAGAAGCCCGACGTTGTCCCAGCTTTCGGCCATCTGCTCCGGCGCGATGGTGTTCATCACCCGCACCAGGTCCGCGATCGTGCTTGCCATGATCTGAGTTTATGCGATCGGCCCGGCATTGACCCGGCCGCCGATGGGGCCTTGGATCGGTGCGATGCCCACGCCGACCAACAACACGTCAACCGGCCCGCTCCCGGACGGGGTTCTGAGCCTGAGCGCGCCGGCGAAAATCAACCTCGCGCTGGCGGTGAGCCCGCCGGAGCCCGCGGGCTCTCCGAAGCCGGGCTGGCACCGGATCGCCAGTTGGATGGTCTGCGTCGACCTTTGCGATGACCTGGAACTGCGGGCCATCAGCGGGCCGAGCCGGTTCAGCGTGCGCTGGGCGGATGATGCGCCGCGGCCGACGCCGATCGATTGGCCGATCGAGAAGGATCTGATCTTCAAGGCCCACGCGCTGCTGGAGCAGGCCGTCGGCCGGAGCCTGCCGGTGGAGGCCACGCTGAGCAAGCGCACGCCCGTCGGCGGCGGGCTGGGCGGGGGCTCGAGCGACGCCGCGGCGATGCTGCGGGGGCTCAACCGGTTGTTCGGCCTCGGGCTCGATCGGGCGGCGCTGAGCGGCATCGCGGGCAAACTCGGGTCGGACATCGCGTTCTTTATCGATGACGATGTGATGAGCGATGTGGCCCGTCCGGCGCTGGTCAGCGGATTTGGCGATGTCATCGAGCGCGTCGCGTGCCCGGAGGAGGATGTGATTCTCGTCGCGCCGGACTTTGGATGCCCGACGCCGGATGTGTACCGGGCGTTCGATTCGCTGGGCCCGGGGCCGATGCGCGAGGAAGCGGTGCGTGAGCTCATCGCCCGCGCCGAGGAAACGGGCGAGATCCCGATCACGGATCTGTTCAATGATCTTTCCTCCGCGGCGTGCGCGGTTCGGCCTGGGTTGACGAAGATCATGCGCGAGGCGCTGCCGGGGACGCAGATCCCGATTCACATCACGGGCTCTGGCAGCACGCTGTTTGTGCCGTTCAACGTGCCCGATGAGCCGGAGGCGATCAACCGAGTCGCGGACCTGATCGAGCAGACCTGCCCCGGCGTGGTGTGCGTGCTGAGCGCGACGTTATCGGGCGAGAGCGCGGACGATGAGCAGGGGATCGACGTGGATGAGAACGGCCTGAGCGGGTAAGCGGGGGCCGCGGGTGGCCCGATGCCCGTGGGCGATGGGGGTGGGGTGGTCGCGGCGGGCCAGCGAGCCGATACCATCGCTTCCCATGAAACTCACGCGACCACTCATCGGCGTTGATCTCGGCGGCACGAACATGCAGATCGGTGTCGTTTCGCCCGAGGGCAAACTGCTCGGTCGGAGCAAGAAGAAGACCCGGGCCGAGGATGGCTCGGCGAAGGTCATCCAGCGGATCCTCGATGGCATCAGCGAGGCGTGCGAGGATGCGAAGATTCTGCCCCGGTCGCTGGCCGCGGTGGGCATCGGTGCGCCTGGGGCGATCGACCCGGCGACGGGCACGGTGCGTGAGGCTCCGAACCTGCGCTGGCGGGATGTGCCGCTGGCGCGCATCGTCTCGCGCAAGCTCAACAAGCCGACCGTTGTCGATAACGACGTTCGCAGCGCCATCTGGGGCGAGCACCGGCTCGGCGCGGCCAAGGGCGTGAGCGACTGCATGGGGGTCTGGATCGGCACGGGGATCGGCGGGGGGCTGATCTTCCACGGCAGGCTTTATCACGGGCACACGTTCACCGCGGGCGAGATCGGGCACACGACGATCTTCCCGAACATGCCGCCGGGTTCGCGCAGCCTCGAGAACAACTGCTCGCGCACCGCGATCGTCGATCGCCTGCTGCGGCTGATCCGCACGAACCACGCGTCGATGATCCCTGAACTGGCCGACGGCGACCTCAGCGATGTCAAGGCCAGGGTGGTCGCGACGGCGTACGCCAAGGGCGACAAGCTCACGCGGACCGTTGTCGACAACGCGGCGCAGACACTGGGCATCGGCATCGCCAGCGCGGTCACGCTGCTGGGTCTGCAGCGCGTGGTCATCGGCGGCGGCCTGACCGAGGCGATGGGCGAGCAACTCGTTGCGCCCATCCGCGAGAGCGTCCGCACGCACGCGGCGCCGGAGATCTGCAAGCGGGTCGAGGTCGTCGCGACCAAGCTCGAGGCCGACGCCGGGCTCATCGGCGCGGCGATGCTCGCGGCGGACAAACTCTCACGCGCGACGCGGACGCGCTGAGCCGCGAGGCCCTCGGCACGCTCGGGTCCGCCTACAAGTGCCCCTGCCATGAACACGAAGATCGACATCCCTCAACTGGCGTGGATCGCCGAGCACCTGCCCGACCTTCGCAGCAAGCCGGTGGTCATCAAGGTCGGCGGCTCGATTCAGGACGACCCGGCGGCCATGCGGTCGCTCATGCACCAGGTCGCGCTGCTGTCGGAGCTGGGTGTCACGCCCGCGGTGATTCACGGCGGGGGCAAGGCGATTTCCGCCGCGATGAAGGCGGCCGGCCTCACGCCGCGGTTCGTGCAGGGGCAGCGGTACACCGATGAGGAGACGCTGCACATTGCCGAGCGCGTGCTGGTCAACGAGGTCAACCGCGAACTGGTGCAGGCGGTGCAGGAGCGCGGTGCGCAGGCGCGGGGTCTGCATTCGCTGGGCTTGTGCGTGCTGCGTGCGCGCCGGGTGATCGAGCCGGATCTGGGGCTGGTCGGGCGTGTGGGCGAGGTTGATGCCCCGGTCGTTTCGGCGCTGTGCGCGGCGGGGATCGTGCCGATCATCGGGCCGGTGGCGATCGACGCGGCGCGCGACGGCGGCAAACTCAACGTCAACGCGGATCTGGCGGCGGGGGAGGTCGCCTTTGCGCTCGGCGCGGGCACGCTGCTGATGGTCAGCGACACGCCGGGCATCCGGACCAGCGCGGCGCCGGAGGTCTGGGCTCAGCGGCTGTCGCGCGATGACCTTTCGCGGCTGCGGGCGACGGGGATCATCGACGGCGGGATGCTGCCCAAGGTCGAGGCGTGCCTGCGGGCGCTGGATGCCGGCGCCCGACGCGTACTGATCATCGACGGCCGCGCGCCCGATGCGATTGTGCGCACGCTGCTGCTGGAAGAGCCCGGGGCACTTGCGCCGGCATCTCCGGGCACGCGCATCGTGGAGTGAGCGCGGCGGCTTTATGAGGCCCGCAGCGCTCGTGCGTCGAGCTTCTGCCTGTCGAGCAGTTGCTGCAACTGCCGGCGGGTTGAGCCGATGGACAGCAGCATCATGCCCGTGATGAATGCGCTGATCGCAAAGGACGTGCTCATCATCGCGCCGGGCATCCAGGATTGGATCGAGCCGGGAACGTTGGCCACGGCCCATGCCGCGCCGCCGACGAGACCGGCGATCGACACGCCGGTCATGAACTTGGTCCAGCGGATGCAGAAGGCACCCGGTTGCCAGAGATCGAGCATCGCGCGGACAACGGTGGGGGACATCTGCTGCCCGTTGAGTGCGCCGGTGCCGCCCGGGGCAAGGGCCGAATTGCCGGGTAACGCGCCGTCGAGCGCGCGGGCCTGGGCCACGGCGTACGCGGTCAGGGGCAGAGCGATCATCGGGCCCATGACCGACACGCCGATGCTGCCCATGAGCACGAGCACGTAGTAGACGTGATACGGCTGGCCGGTCGCCGCGGCCACCAGCCCCGCCGCCAGCGCGCAGAATGTCAGCCCTAGCACCAAAGCCCAGAGCGCCAGCACGGGCGTTTTGGCGATGCCCTTGGGAGCGAGCACGCCGGTCGCGGCCCCGAGCAATCCGCCGACCACGCCCACGGTCGCGCCGCCGATGCCTCCGACCATCCCGCCCGACTGTGCCGACCACCACGCCGATACGCCGGCCCGCGCACCGTCGGCCTGTGCCAGAAGCAGGAACGAGAACGACTGATCGAACAGTTCATGGGTCATGTCGGTTCTCCGGAAGTCGATGGACTTGGTGTGCGGCGGACGAACTCGCGGACGCGCTTGGCCGCCGGCAGGGTGATCTCGCCGCGTTCGACGAGTTCGGCGAGCATGTCGCTGAGCGGGTCGGTGGGCTGGCCATTGAGGCGCGCCCGCAGGCGCTCGATGACCTTGTCCAGTCGCGCGCGGATGGTCGGGTACGAGACGTCGTACTCCGACGCGAGGTCCTTCAGCGAGCCCGAGTGCAGCACGAGGGCGCAGATCAGGTCCAGATCCTCCCGCGGCAGGGTGGCCAGCGGGTGGGGCGAGGCCGAGGGCGAGAAGGGTGGGTTGGGGTCGGGTGAGGACATGATGATCGCTCGGGGCCGCTCGAAGAGGGTGAGCAGGACTTTTGATTTGTTGAAGATGGCTTTCGGATAATTTGGCCATCGATTTCGAATTGTCAATACAGAAATTTGATTTATTGAGATTTTCGATCAGAAATACACCTATATGGGGTGTATTGAGCGACGACGGGGTGGGGGCTCTGGAGGAACGGAGCCATCGGCGCGAGATCGCGGGCCTATCTTGGACCCATGCCGGCACTTCTTGGCGTGAACATTGACCATGTCGCCACCATTCGTCAGGCCCGCTATCGGGATCAGGCGGAGCACGGGGTCTTTGGCGAGCCGGACCCGGTGTTGGCGGCGCACGAGGCGGAGTTGGGCGGCGCGGACATCATCACGGCGCACCTTCGGGAGGATCGGCGGCACCTGCAGGACCGCGATCTGGAGTTGCTGGCGCGGACGAGCCGAGTTCGGCTGAACCTGGAGATGGCCGCGACGGATGCGATGGTGGAGATCACGCGTCGCACGCGGGGGCAGGTGCTGAATCTGGGGCTTCGTCGTCCGGAGATGATCACGCTGGTGCCGGAGGGTCGTCAGGAGGTGACGACGGAGGGCGGGCTGGATGTGGCGGGGCAACTCTCGCGGCTGAGCGTGATCGTCCGGACGCTCAAGGGGCTCGAGGGCGGGGCGGTGGTGTCGGCGTTCATCGACTGTGATGATCGGCAGGTGGAGGCGGCGGCGAAGGCGGGGTTCGACGCGTGCGAGTTCCATACGGGGCCGTACGCCGCGGCGTTTGCGGTCACGGGCGGGGATGATCGGCTCAAGGGTCGGGACGGTCGGAGCATCGCGGATCATCTGGCGATGCTGCGTGATGCGGGGCACCGGACGCGGGCGCTGGGGATGCGGTTCCACGCGGGGCACGCGCTGAATTATGCGAATGTCGGCCCGGTGGCGCGGCTTGCGGGGATCACGGAACTGCACATCGGCCACTCGATCGTCAGCCGCGCGGCGTATGTGGGACTTCGCCAGGCGGTGGCGGACATGAAGGCGTTGATCGGACGCTAGCATCGGTTCATGAGTGATCGAGCGAGCAAGTCGGCACGAGCGTCCGTGGCCAAGTCTCGGGGCGCGAGGAAGGCGAAGTTGCCGGCATCCGCGGGCGTTCCGGCGTTCAGTGCGTCGGCTCCGGATACGCGGGTGTACCTTGGCGATTGCCGGACGGTGCTGAGCGATGTGCGCGAGGTTCGCGAGGGGAAGGTGGATCTGGTCTTTGCCGATCCGCCGTTCAACTGGAACCGTGATTACGAGCGTGCGCGGGCGGTCGAGACACTTGCGGCCAGTGGCGGGGGCGAGTTTGAGACATGGCCGGATGATCTGCCGCGGGAGAACTACTTGGACTTCACCCGGGAGTGGATCGGCGTGTGCGCGCGGGCGCTGCGGCCGGGCGGGTCGATGTGGATCAACATCCCCGACGACACGGCGGCGGAGATCGTGGTGTTCGTCAAGAACGAACTGAAGTTCGCGATGGCCAACTGGTGCATCTGGCACTACCGCTTCGGCCAGAATCGGACCGGCGGGTTCATCAACAGCAAGGTTCACGCGCTGCACTTTGTCAAGCCCGGCGGCATCGCGACGTGGCGGCCCGAGCGCGTGCTGGAGATGAGCGATCGGGCCAGCATCTACTTCGACCCGCGCACGCTGAGCAAGAAGGACGGCATGCCCGCGGGCAAGCGGGTGCCGATGGACGTGTGGTACGGGGCCAACTGGGGCAGGATTCAGGGCAACAACAAGGAGCGTCGGCACGGGCACGACAATCAGTTGCCCGAGGCGTATCTGGAGCGCGTGATCCTGGCCACCAGCGACGAGGGTGATCTGGTGCTTGATCCGTTCGTGGGCTCCGGCACGACCGCGACCGTCGCGCGGGCGTACGGGCGACGGTTCATCGGATCGGAGTTCAGCAAGGCCAACGCCGTCAGCGCGTGGGAGCGGATCCGCGATATCGGGATGATCAACAAGGGCAAGGCGCTCAATCGCAGCAGCGCCATCTTCAAGGCCCGCGGCGTGGGGAAGAACAACGCGGTGGTGCGCTCGCTCAAGGAGGGATCGGTGGGCGGCGCGGAGTCGGAGGCGGCCGAAGAAGCGCAGGCTTAGCGCGTGCCGGCGGGCGGGGATTGCGATGGCGCGGTTGACAGGCAATCGCGCAGCAGGTCGGTCGCGGCGCGCTCGGCGTGATCGGCGCTGCATGAGACATCGGGCCGCACGCCCACGCGCATCAGCGACTTGCCCGAAGGCGGGAACCACTCGGCGCTGGCGACGCGGAGCACCCAGCCGCTTTCGAGCGGCGCTTCGCGCCCGAGCAGCGGGCGGCCCATCGTCGGTTCGCCGACGATCGCCGCGCCGGCGCTCTGGAGAACGAACGCGAGCGCCTCGGCGGTGTTGGCCGTGCGACGGCTGGTGATGACCGCCAGGCGCGTTGGCGGGACGACGGGTGCCGCATCCGGGCGCGGGAGCAGGCGGAGGCGGACGCCGCCGGTCAGGTCGAGTGTGCGGCGTGCTTCCTGCAGCGAGCGCTCGTCGGAGACTTCAACCAGCGCAAAGCCGCTGCTCCAGTCCGGCGAATTCAGGTCGGCCTTGGCGCGGCCGGCGCGGGAGAGCACGGTGCCGGCGTCGATCGGTTTGTCGATGAAGGAGCACGCCGCGAGCAGGGCCGAGAGTTCGACTCCTGGGCAGTAGCGGAGGTTGAGGATGACGGCGTTGGCCCGGGTTGATCGGAGGGCGATCAGGTCGCGCTCGAAGGTCGCGGGGTCATCGAAGACGTCGACGCGCAGGCGAGCGATCGGCCCGCCGGGACCGCCGTCCGACTCGGCGGCGACGCCGAGCCGCTTGGAGCGTGTGTCGTCGTCGCTCGGCGCGAGCGGCGAATCCGGCCCGGCGGCGCGACGCGAGGGGAAGATCAGGGGTGTCGCGCCGCGGAGGTTCTTGCGCGCGCTGAAGGCGGCGACGAAGGCGAACTCGGCGTCGTCTTGGGCCATCGCGGCGCCGCGGTCGAGGTCGTCGAGGTATCGGTCGACGGATGCGGGCTCGATCGCGGCGGGGTCCCAGAGCAAGTCGGCGAGGCGGGCGCGCACGCCGCGAGAGAGTTGCGTGTAGAGCGCGGGATCGGGCGCGCGGCCGGATTCTCGCGCTCGGTCCTCGGCCTCCAGCGTGACCAGCGCCAGCACCTCGCCCTCGCGCGTGCGGAGCTCGATGGGTCTCGCGGCGGAGGCGAGCGGTGCTTCCGCGTGCGCTTGGGCGGATGCGGGGCGCGGCGCGATGTGCGTCGCGACGCGCGTGCTGGCGATCGAGCCGATGCCCACGCTGCCGACACCGGGCTCGCTTGCGGTGGGGAGGGTCGTGTCCCAGGTCAGGATCATGCCCGAGGGAAAGAGGAACGGGGCGAGGATGGTGCCCAGGACCGCATCGATGCCGCCGACGAATGACCATGCAACGCCGGGGCGGGTGTTGCCCTTGAGTTCGCGTGCGGCGCCGTCGCGGACGACGGGCGCGATGGTCATGCGGGTGCGGATGGGTCCGGTCCAGCGGGTGTGGAGCGTGGCGACGTACTGGCCGTTGAGCACATCCGGGTCGGCGCGGCCGGGGCCGAGGGTCAGGGACGACAGATCGCCCAAGGGCTCGGCGGGAGAGACGCAGCCGGTCGCGAGCACGCCCACGAGCGACAGCGCCGACGCCACGCACACACACCCGGCGGCGCGAACACGTCGGCGGATCAACGCGGCGTTGCGGTGCGTACCGATCACGGCAAGAGTGTACCTCACGCGATCGGCGAGATGAGGCGAATGTCCTTCCACACGGGGAACTTCGCCCGCCAGTCTCGCAGCGACTTGATGTCCACGCTCACGCTCAGCACGCCGGCCCGGTCGCTCAGCTCGCCGACGATCGTGCCCTGATGATCCGCGGTGTACGAAGCGCCGTCGTATGTCAGGTGAGGGTCCGATCCGGCGCGGTTGACAAAGAGGAGGTACGCCTGGTTCTCGATTGCTCGCGCGATGCCCAGCGCCCGGCGGTGCCATGCCCGCGTGCCGGGCCAACTGGCCCCGAGGGCGAACAGTTCCGCCCCGGCGAGCATGCCCAGCCTGAAGAGCTCCGGAAACCGAAGGTCGTAGCAGATGGTCGGGCAGACGCGGATCGTTGTCGAATTCGCGACCCAGTCGTAGGTCATGATGCGGTCGCCGCCGGTGAAGAACTCGCTCTCGCGGCCGATGCTGAACGGGTGCATCTTGTCGAACATGCACAGCACATGTCCGTCGGGGCCGATGATCGGGGCCTGGTTTCGGCCCTTGCCGTCGGGGCCGATCACGCTGCGCGACCCCTGAAGCGTGATGCGCAGTTCGCGAGCCATCGCGCACAGAAAGTCGAGCGTCGCGTTGTCGCGGTCGGCGGTGACGTCGAGCCGAAACGAGAAGCCCGTGTCGAACATCTCCGTCAGCACGACAAGATCGCCCGGCCTGATTGTTCCGCTCTGGGCGTGCGAGCGCAGCAGCGTCGCCATCGCTTCGCGGTTGGCGGCCCGGTCCTCCCAGACGATGTCGGACTGAACAAGGTGAGCTTGCGGCTGGCTGCTGGTCGGTGCAATGTCGCTGTTCCGCGTCATGTCCGAGGGTATAGGGCCCGCCCGTCGGGGCGTGTAGACTCGTCGCATGACGCGGGCATCGCTGAGCCAATCCGTGTCCGAACGTCTCAGGCGACTCGACTCATTGTCGAGCGATCGTCCGGGAGCGCCCGGGGTCGAACTGATCCTCGCCAGCCAGTCGCCCCGCAGGCGCGAACTGCTCGAGGAGGCCGGCGTGCGGTTCTCGTGCCTTTCGCCGGCGATCGACGATGCGGACCTGGCGCACGCGGGGCCGGGCACCCCGCCGGGTGCGTGGGCGATGTCGCTGGCGTACTTCAAGGCGCGGCTGGTCGCGGGCGTGGTGCCCGATGCGAGAAAGGCCGGTGCGTGGATTTTGTCCGCCGATACGCTCGTTGTGCTGCCGCGGGAGGGGAAGGCCACGGCGCGCATTCTGGGCAAGCCCGCGGATGCGAGCGCGGCGCGGGACATGATCCGCGATCTGGCTGGCCGCGAGCATCAGGTCGTTACGGGCGTGTGCCTGCTGCGGGCCGACCAGGGCGTTCGGCGTACAGCGTTCGACGTCGCCCGCGTGCGGTTCCCGGCCTTGGCCGATGAGGTCATCGACCGTTACGCCGCGGGCAACGCGTGGGCCGGGAAGGCCGGCGGGTACAACCTGCCCGAGCGTGTTCGCGAAGGGTGGAACATTTCGGTGGTCGGCGACGAAACGTGCGTCATGGGTTTACCGATGGGCGTGGTCATGTCGTTGCTGCTGGAACATTGTCCGGGTGTGCTCGGGGGTGTGGCGTGAGTCTTGCCATTGCGATCGAGCGACTGGTGCCAACGCTGGTCGACGTGCCGTTGCTGGCCCAGGCGGGTTCGTCGGCGCTGAGCGGGGCGCCGCTGGTGCCGGCGTGGATCGGGATCCCGCTTGCGGGCATCGTGATGCTCCTGGCCTCGGCGCACGTGGTGATGCTCCAGAGCGTTGATGTGCCGCCGAGCAGGCGACGGATCCGGACGGCCAGCGGGCTGATCATTCTGGTGCTCGCGCCGCTGCTGTGCTACGCGATGTGCATCGCCAGCACGGCCAACGCGAGGCAGTTTGTGCTCGTGTGGATGGCCGTGCTCGGGCTGCTGTTCATCGTGCTGATGCTCGCGATCATGGACATGTTCAACAACGTGCGCATCGCGCGGGAGCAGATGAAGCAGGGCTTGTCGCTGTCGGCTCGTGCCGCGGCCGAAGCGCTCGCGCGGGCGCGCGATCGACGTGCGCGGCCGCGACTGACCGGTGAGGCCGGCGATGGCCGCGCAGGCTCGGAGCGCGAGCCGTGAGCCTGCCCGAGTGGGTGCACCGGCTTCGAAGAGGGCTCGCGCCGGTGCTGGGCTCGGTCGCGGGCGCGCCGTACGGGCTTGGGCTGTCGGTGGTATCGAGGCGGTTTGATCGAGGGGTCGGCGTCGCGCGGCTGTCGATGCCGGTGGTGAGCGTCGGCAACATCTCAACGGGCGGAACGGGCAAAACGCCGTGCGTCGCGTGGCTGGTGCGTGAACTGGCGCGGCGCGGGCATGTGCCGATGATCGCGATGCGCGGCTATGCGCGAACGCGCGACGGCGTGAGCGACGAGCAGGACGAGTACGAGCGGTCGCTGCCGGGTGTGGCGATCGCCGCGGCACCGGACCGGGCGGCCGCGATCGCGAGCGTGCTGGCGCAGCGTGAGCAGCAGGGGAAGCGGTCGCCGAGTGTGGTGGTGCTGGATGATGGGTTTCAGCATCGGCGGATCGCCCGGGACTTTGACATCGTGCTCATCGACGCGACGCGGCCGCCGGCGCGGGAGCATCTGCTGCCGCTGGGCGACTTGCGCGAGCCGGTCTCGGCTCTGCGCCGGGCGCACGCGGTGGTGCTGACGCACTGCGAACTTGCCACGCAAGCGCAGGTGCGGTCGGTGGTCGAGAGCGTCGAGCGAGCGACGTTGTCGGTCGCGGGGGATCGTCCCGTGCCGTTGATTTTCCGCGCACGGCATGATTGGGACGGGGTGATGGTCAGCGATGCCGCGGGCGAGCGGCATGAGGCTGAGACGTTCCTGGCCGAGCGTGCGCTCGGGGTGGTGTGCGCGATCGGGCGGGGCGACTTGTTCGTCGAGCGTGTGGGGCAGATCGGGCGGGTGGTGTGCTCGCGGGTCTTTGGCGATCATCACGACTTCACGCCGGCGGATATCGAGAGCATTGCCGGACAGATTCTCGCTGCGGGTGCCGGCGTGCTGGTGGTCACGGAGAAGGACTGGTCGAAGTTGCGGCGCGTCCCGGAGCTGAGCGCTCGGCTCGGTGTGCCGATCGCACGACCGAGGCTTGCGCTGGAGATCGATGAGCCCGCGCGGCTGCTCGGGGCGGTGCTGGCGGCGATCGGGGATCGACCGGAGCAGTCGACGGTCACAGGACGAGTTTGACCTTGATGACCCGTGCCCCCGCGGCCCGCACGAGCGCATGCTCGCCGCCGGCGCGGAGCCATCGGTCGAGTTCGTATCGCGTGCTGGCATCTTGGCAGCGCACCTGAAGCACGCCGCGGGCGACGCCCAGGATGACGGTGCGGACGGCCAGCGGGCCGGGGACCAGGGTGCCCCAGGCTTCGCCAAGAGAGCCGACCGAGCGCTCAAGGCGGCGGACCTCCCGGGTGATGCCGCTCATTTCCTGCTTCAGCGACAGGTCGCGAGCGGCGGGAACGCGCCAGCCTCGCATACGGGTCAGAAACGCGGGGTCGGCGTGCTGGGCGGCGGTCCGGCGCGGGTTGTCGGGCCGATCCTGAGGCATAGCCCAGCGTACGCCGGCATCCCCGCTCGGCGGGTCGGGGTCTACCCTCTGGACCTATGCCCACCGGGATCAGCATCGAGCGTGTCAGCAAGCGGTACCCCGGCGCACCCAGCGCCGCGGTCGACGCCGTTAGCCTGAAGATCGAACCCGGGGAACTGTTCTTTCTGCTGGGGCCGTCCGGTTGCGGCAAGACGACGCTGCTGCGGATGGTCGCGGGGTTCATCGACCCGACCGATGGGCAGATCCTGTTTCAGGACGGCGCGGGAAACAGCCGCGACGTGACGCATCTGGCCCCGAACCTGCGGAACACGGGCATGGTGTTTCAGAGCTACGCGCTCTGGCCGCACATGAGCGTGTTCCGCAACGTTGCGTTCGGGCTGGAGGTGCGCAAGGTCTCGAAGGCGGACATCGAGCGTCGCGTGACCGAGGCGCTGGAACTGGTGCAAATGGGCCAGTACGCCCAGCGTAAGCCCAACGCGCTCTCGGGCGGACAGCAGCAGCGTGTGGCGCTGGCTCGGGCGCTGGTTGTGCGGCCGGATGTTCTGCTGCTCGATGAGCCGCTGAGCAACCTTGACGCGAAACTGCGTGTGGAACTGCGGTCGGAGATCCGACGGATCTGCAAGGCCGCCGGGACGACGACGATCTACGTGACGCACGACCAGAAGGAGGCCCTGAGCATGGCCGACCGCGTCGCGATCATGAGCATGGGCAAGGTCGAGCAGCTCGGCACGCCCGCGAAGCTCTACCGCACGCCCGGCAGCAGGTTCGTCGCGGAGTTCCTCGGCGAGACGAATTTCATCGCGGGTGATGCCGGTGGCGGCACCTCTGGCGGCACAAAGGTCGCGACGCCCTTCGGCACGCTGCACTCGACGCACGCGGCGCCGGGCGGGGCGGGCGTGCTGGTCTCGCTGCGTCCGGAGGCTCTGCGTCCGGCGCACGATGGTGATGCGAATGTTCTCAATGGCTCGATTGTCGAGACGACGTACCTGGGCGAAATGGTCCAGCACATCGTCGAGCTCAAGCCCGTTTCCGGCGGCTCGCCGCAGCGGGTGAAGGTCGCGATGATGAACCCCGGTCCTGAGGATCATGACACATCGCACGCGAGACCGATCAGGCTGGCGGTGAACCCGTCGGATGTCGTGATCGTGCCGCGCTGAGCAGAACTTTTCCCGCCCGCGCACGATCGCGCCGGAAGCGACCCATGCCCTCTCAGGCGACTCTGGCCAAACTCAACACTGTTGCCGAGCTCTCCGAGGCCGGTCGTCATCAGGAGGCGGTGGCGATTCTGCGTCGTCTCGTGCAGAGCGATCCGCGCAGCGGCGTTGTCAATCGATGGATGGGCTGCGAGCTGGCGTACCTCAACCAGTTTGATCAGGCGATCTTCTACTGTCTCAAAGCTCTGGAGAGCGATCCGAAAGATGTCGCGGTGCTGTGCACACTCGGCAACATCTTCTTCAACACCGGGCGGCTGGCCGCATCCATCGATGCGCTCAAGCGAGCGGTCGAGGCGGACCCGAACCACCTCGAGGCCCTGTGCATGCTCGTCGACTCGCTCGACAAGGCGAAGCGACTCGCGGATGTCGCCGTGTACGCCGACCGCGCACTGAAGCTCAAGGACAACCTCGCGGAGATGTACATCTACAAGGGTGTGGCGCTGCTGGAGACCGGGCACGCCAACGAGAGCGGGCGGACGTTCGACACGGGCCTGCACAAGTGTCCCGGGTACGAGCGGCTGGCCAGCGTAAGGTGCTCGGCGTCGCTGTATCGCGACGACCTGAGCATCGATGAAATGGCCGCGACGGCGCGCGAGTTCGGCAGCGTTGTCCGCGCGATCCACGGTCCGCCCATGAAGCGATCGGCGTTCGAGCGAGACCGTGCGCCCGAGCGGCGCATCCGCGTGGGCCTGATCTGCGCGGACCTTCGGCGGCATTCGAGCGCGTACTTCTTCCAAGGGCTGTTCGACAATCTGGACCCCGAGCGGTACGAACTGTGCCTGTACAACACCTCGCGTGCGGAGGACGACTGGACGGAGCGGCTGCGGGCCCGCGCGTCGATCTACCGCCAGTGCAACGACTACGACGGGCAGCCGCTGCTGAAGATCCTTCGCGACGACACGCTCGATGTGCTCATCGACGCCAGCGGGCACACCAGCGGCGATCGCCTAGCCACGCTGGGCCTGCGTGCGGCGCCCGTGCAGGCCACGTGGCTGGCGTTTCCCGGCACGACGGGCCTGCGCACGATGGACTATCGGCTGACGGATCGCTTCATCGACCCGCCGGGGCCGATCACCGACCGCCTGCTGACCGAGCGCGCGCTGTACATCGATTGCTGCTTTGTCTGCTACATGCCACCGCCGGATGTGCCGGAGGTCTCGCCGCTGCCGTGCCTGAGCAGCCCGAACTTCACGATCGGCTCGTTCAATGCGAGCAAGAAGATCACGGACACCACGCTGCGGCTGTGGGGGCGGTTGCTCAACGCGATTCCCTCTGCGCATCTGCTCATGCGCATGAACGGCATGGAGCAGGCCGCGGCGAGGCAGGCCATCATCGATCGTGCCGCGGCCGTCGGGCTCGATACCGCACGCCTGCATCTGCTCCCCCCGGTCGAAGGAACGCAGCGGCTGCTCCACGAGTACTCGCGGCTGGATCTGGCCCTCGACCCGTTCCCGTATCACGGCACGACGACCACATGCGAGGCGTTCACGATGGGTGTGCCCGTCCTGTCGCTGCAGGGCGACCGGCCGGCCTCGCGCGTCGGTGGCTCGCTGCTGTCGCTGGTGGGGCTCGAGGACTTCATCGCCAATTCGCCCGAAGACTTCGTCGCTCGGGGCGTGCGCATCGCCGCTGACCCGCCGAAGCTCGCGGCGATCCGGGGCGAACTCCGCCAGCGCATGACCGGTACATTGGGCGATCACGCGGCGTACGCCCGGCGTTTCGAGGATGCCATCCGCAGGGCATGGCGGTCGTACTGCGCGGGCGAACTGCCCGATGACGCCGACTGAGGCGAGCCCGCGGGCGTTGGTCCGCGGTTGCCGGTGCCGAGGCCCGAAGTTCCATGTCCAGCACACTCCAACAGGTCGACGCGATGCTCCGATCCGGAAGGCTCGATGGTGCGCTGGAGTTGCTGCGCGCTCACCTGCGAGCGCAGCCGTCGGACATGCAGGCCCTGACGCGCGCGGCCAACGCGCTGACGCGATCGGGCAGACTCGCCGAGGTCGAGCCGCTCGTGCGAGCAGGGCTCGCGGCCGACCCCCGAAGCGCCAGCCTCTGGAGCATGCTCTCGACCTTGATGCGTCATCTCGGCCGGCTGGGCGAGTCCCTCGCCGCGGCACAGACCGCCGTCACGCTCGACCCGTCTCATCCGCAGCGGCTGGCGGACCTGTCGGACCTGCAGTACTGGTCGGGAGATCTGGCCTCCTGCGCCCGCACGTGCGCGAAGCTGCTGGAACTGCAGCCGACGCACGGGGATGCGGCGATCCGCCACGGGGCTTGTGTGCAACTGCTCGGCCGTCCGTCGCTGGCGATCGAGTCGCTCAGGCGGAGCCTGATTCATCAGCCGGGCAATTACGCGCTGGCCGAGGGAATCGCCACCGCGTTGAACGCCAACCCGGATGCGGACGCGGCGTCGATCCGCGCTGCGCACGAGACGTTCGCGATGCTGCTGGAGCGAGCCGTCGCCGAACGCGGCTTTGCGCCGAAGATCGCGGCGGAGGCGGGCGCGCGTGCCGCGCCGGTTCCGGGAGATCGAGCGATCCGCGTGGCGATGCTCTCGGCGGACCTTCGTCGGCACTCGGTCGCGTTCTTCCTTCTGGGATGGCTGGGACACATCGATCGCGATCGACTGCGGGTCACGCTCTACTCCACCAGCGCGACAAAGGACGACATCACCGAGCGTCTGCGCGCGCTCGTCGGCGCCGACTCGTTCGTATCGTGCGCTGGCGTGCCTCTGCCGGATCTGGCGCGCACGCTCGCCGCGTCGGGCAGCGACCTGCTCATCGAGCTGGCCGGCCTGACCGGTGCGAACAACCTGCCGGTGATCGCGATGCACCCCGTCGCTCGACAGGCGACGTACCTGGGGTACTCCAACACCACCGGTCTGCGGCGTGTTGGCTGGAGACTTGTCGACTCGCTCACCGACGAGCCGGGTGTGGCCGATGCGCACGCGGTCGAGTCGCTGGTGCGCATCGAGCCGCCGTTTGTCTGTTACGCGCCGCCGGATGATGCGCCGCCGGTGTCGCCGCTGCCGAGTCTGGACCCGCACGCGCCGATCACGCTGGGCTGCCTCAACGCGATGAGCAAGTGGAACGACACGACGATGCGACTCTGGGCTGAGGCGCTTCGCGCGTGCGACGAGGCGCTCGCGGGCACGGGGGCTCACAGGCCGGCGACGCGGCTGCTGCTCAAGTGCCCGGGAATCGAGAACGCTCCGGTCGCCGAGGACATCCGCACGCGCTTGGCATCAGTCGGCATTGACCCCGGCCGGGTCGACCTGGTCGGCAAGACCCTGTCCCAGCGCGATCATCTGGCCACGCTTCATCGCGTGGATGTCGCGCTGGACACGTTCCCGTATCACGGCACCACGACAACCTGTGAGGCCCTGCACATGGGTGTGCCGGTGGTGTCGCTCGTGGGTGATCGCCACGCTTCGCGAGTCGGGCTCACGCTGCTGACCGCCATCGGCAGGCCGCAGTGGTGCACGCGCACGGCCGCGGAGTACGCCCGCGCCGTCGCGGCGATCGCCGTCGATACTGCGGGACTGGCCACCGAACGCGCGGGGCTGCGCGATGTTCTGGCCGCCAGCGCGCTGTGCGACGGCCCGGGCTTCGCCCGCCGGTTCACGCGCGCCATCGAGTCGATCTGCCGACCCGGCGTTACGCCCGTTCCATGATGACCACCGCATGGGCCTCGACGGCGCGGCTTTCGCCCACGGCGTCGACGCGCTCGTGCGTCTTGCCCTTGATGTTCACGCGATCGGCGCCGACGCCCAGCATCTTGGCGAGGTTCATGCGGATGCGCTCCTTCACCGGCCCGATCTTGGGCCGTTGAAGCACCACGGTCGTGTCGAGGTTGACGATGCGGTACCCGGCCCGCGTCACACGCTCGACCGCGGCGGTGACAAAGAGTCGGGAGTCCTGACCCTCGTGGCGTTCATCGGTGTCCGGGAACAACTGGCCGATGTCGGGCATGCCCAGCGCACCGAGCAGCGCATCGGTGACCGCGTGCAGCAGCACATCGCCGTCGGATCGTGCGACAGGCCCGCGATCGAAGCCCGGCTCCTCCAACTTGATCCCGCCGATGACCAGCGGCCGGCCCGGCCCGGCGGGCGCGATGGGCTCGAGTCGGTGAAGATCCCACCCGTGGCCAATACGAAGGCTCGGACCACCGGACGCCGCGCGCCAGCACGAGTTTGTGGCCTTCGGGGCGGATTTCTTGGCCGGGCTGGATGCAGATCGTGCCGCGGGCTTTGGTGCGGCGCGTTTGGTCGTTGTCGGTCGCCTGGTGGGCTTGGACTTGGCCATTGGTCTTCTCCGGTCGGAGTCGTGCGAGATCGTTCGGGCTCGTGCGGTGATCTGTCTTGATTGTGGCGGAGATCTGAGGGGGCAGCGGGGCCGGACGGGGGGCGGGGGCCAAGGTGGGGACGGCGGCGGGTCCAGAGTGCCCCGTCTGCGGGCCGATACACACTCGGGGACGCGGGGTCTTCCCCGCCGCGCCCCGGCCGCCGTCAGGACCGTATCCTACTGGCCGACGAACCCGACCCGACCGGAGCAGCGCATGTCCGACCTTTCCCGTGGAAAACTCCTTCCGACCCCTTCCCCCGCTGGTGTGGATCGCTTCCGCCGCGGCCTTTTGGCTTTGGTGGGCGCTGCTGGCGTTGCGACGATGAGCGGCTGCTACTTCGACGGCGGGCCGCTTTGGTCGGCGGATCAGGGCTCGTACATCTCGACGACGAACCTGCCGCAGACGGTGTCGGTGATGGACCTGCGGACCGGGCAGGAGGTTTGGTCGTACGACATCCCCGTGGATCGCAAGCTGGTGATCGACTTTTCCAAGGGCGTGGGCGACCCGACCATCGGCATGCCGGACAAGATGAACTGGGAAGAGTGGCCCATCGACCGCAACTTCGGCCAGCCCAGCAACGTGGTGTTCGTTCCGCCGGCCAGCGCTCGGCGTGTCGATGTCAAGATCCGCTCGGTTCCGGAACTGCCGGACACGCTCAAGCCCAAGGCCCCGGTCACCCCGGGCGGGCGAACCACCGCCGGCACGAACCCCGGGCCGCGGCCGATCACCCCCGGCAAGCCTACACCGGACAATCAGCCGGCGAGCACGACCGAGTGATCGTCGCGCGGGACGGGCACTTGGTTTCTCAGCCGCGGCTGCTCGAGCGATGTGCCGCGTGATGCGTGATCAGTGATCGACCTTGGTGCCGAGCATCGGGGCGATCTGGGCGTACATGGCGTCGAGGATCTTGCGGTCCTTGGCCTCGAGGTTGAGGCGGAGCAGCGGCTCGGTGTTGCTCTTGCGGACGTTGCACCACCAGCCGCCGTTGGGACCGGACTTGCTGAAGCAGTCGATCGTGACGCCGTCGAGTTCATCGATCGTGGCGCCCCACTGCGCGGTGGCGAAGTGCTCCTTGAGCCGAGCCAGCGCGGCGTCCTTGTCCTCGATCTGGAAGTTGATCTCGCCGGACTGGACGTAGCGTGCCGCGGGGGCGACCAGGTCGCTCAGCGTCTTGCCCGTGCTGGCCAGCACGCTCAGGACGGTGGCCATGGCGATCGCGCCGCTGTCGGCGTTGAAGTTCTGCGAGAAGTAGAAGTGGCCCGAGAGTTCGCCGCCGAAGCAGGCCTTGTGCTCGGCCATGGCGGCCTTCATGAACACGTGGCCGACCCGCCCGCGGACGGGCTTGCCGCCGGCCTTGGTGATGTCCTCGCTGACGGCCTTGGTCGAGCGGAGGTCGAAGACCACCGCGCTGCCCGGGTGCTTCTCGAGGAAGAACTTGGCCAGCACGCTCGTGAGCAGGTCGCAGCCGATGATGCGGCCTTTCTCGTCAACGGCCACACAGCGGTCGGCGTCTCCGTCGTAGCAGAATCCGACATCGGCCTTGTTGGCGATGACGGCGTCCTGCGTCTGCTTGACGTTGGAGGCGACCAGCGGATTCGGCTCGTGGGCGAACTCACCCTTGGAGTTGTCGAAGTTGATCTCGATGATCTCAAGCCCGTCGACGGTGGTCTTCTTGCTGCCGAAGACCTTGGGGATCATGGTGCCGGCCATGCCGTTGGACGCGTCGATGACGACCTTGAGCGGCTTCTTGCCCTTGCGCTTGGAGAGGTCGAGGAAGGACAGAACGTGCTTGCGATAGGCCTCCCAGAGGTCGCGCTTCTCGTGGCGGCCGCCGGCGGGTGTCATCGTCTGCTTGTCGACCGTGGCGGCGAACTTGCGAACGTCGGCAAGGCCGGTGGCCTCGCCCACGGGCTTGGCGCGGCGCTTGGAGATCTTGAAGCCGTTGTACTGCGGCGGGTTATGGCTGGCGGTGCACATGATCCCGCCGGCGCAGTCCAGGTGGTTGACCGCGAAGTAGATGAAGGAGGTGTCGACCATGCCGACATCCAGAACGTTGCCACCCTGATCGCAGACGCCCTTGATGAGCGCCTCGCTGAGGCTGGGGCTGCTCTTGCGCATGTCGCGGCCCACGACGATGTTCTTCATCATGGGTGACTCCTCGCCCGCTGCGGCGGCATCGCCGAGGAGGAAGCGCGATGAGCCGTAGCCGATCTGCCAAGCCATCTGCTCGTTGAGCGGATCGGGATAGGTGCCGCGAACGTCGTAGGCCTTGAAGACTTTACCTAGCATGTTCGGCCTCCGATAGGGAAACGTGGTCCTGAATTGAGGGGCGAGTATAGACGCGGGCGGAGCGCGGTGCGGTGCCCTGGGGTGCGTGAGGATGCGGAGAAGCACGGTTGTTTGGATTTTGTCGGTGCTGGCCGATAGGCGTTGCCGCCACAATCGGCACGATCGGCAGGCTCGACCACCTGCGGAGGCGTCGGCGGTGGGCGTGTCCGCTCACGTATCGCACATTCAACGCATGGGTTGAGGCACTGACAACAGCGCCCGACCCGCACGAGTCCCTGCGTATGCCCCGCGGCGAATTGCCTCCCGCCGCGGGGCTTCTTGTTTTTGGGGGTTACCTTGGTGGCGTTTTGTGATGTTGCATGGCCACGCGTGACGCCGGACCGGTAGACTCGCTTTCCGCCCTTGAGCGTGGCGGTGGATTCGCGTCTTTGCGGGGAGGCCGACACGATGCCGATGTGGCACTCTGGGTCCGGACCAGCGATGCGAGTCCCTACTCGCGGGAGCATCGATGGAACCGATGAAGAGCGGATCGTGGCGGCGTGGCGCTGCGTTCGTGTTGATTGCGGCGGTGTTTTGTCTGTCCGGTCATGGCGGCGTCGCTCGGAGTGACAGCGCGCTGACGTCGCTCGTCGGAGCGGATGCGTTTGTCTCCGTCGCATTGGCGCAAGGCGGGGCGGCGAGTCAAGATGGCGGTGCGTACACGCACAGCAACGGCACCTGGTCCGCTCAGCTGCCCCCGGGCTGGAAGGTGATGACGCCGGAGCAGCTGGCAGCGATGAACTCTGCATCCGGAGAAGCCGCGCGAAAGTCGGGCCAAAGTGTGACGTACGGCGCGGGCTTCTATCGGGGCGACGCCGGGGGCAAGGACTGGTCCTGGGTGCTTGTCGAGCAGAGGGCGTATGTTCGACAGGGCGCTCTGCCGGAGGACCTGACGCCGTTGTTCGGATTCGATCAGATGGACAGCACGATCAAGTCGCTCGCGTCGCAGGGCTTTGCGGGCTCGGTCCTGTCAACGAGCGTAGATAATCGCACCGGGCGCGGGACGGCCGAAACGGAGCTGGTCCTTCCGGACAAGTCTCGAGTTCGCGGGCGTGCGGAGATCCTCATCGGATCTGGGGGAACACTCTCAGTCTCGGGCTTTGCACCTGGTGATGTCTGGTCAAAGTATGAGCCCGAAATCATGAGCCTGCAATCATCGACGCGGTTCAATGCTGGGCATGATCTGGCCAGCGCATCGCGGGCCGGCGGCGGGTTCACGTCGGTGAGCATGGGCCGCATTGCGGCTGTGGCGCTGCTCGCGGCGGGCGCGATCTGGATCTTCAAGAAGGTCACCGGGCGGTGACCGCCGACCGGCTCAGTCAGGCTTTCTCTGTCGTCATGCCCGTGACTAGATCCTGACCTGCTTGACCTCATCGAACGCCGCCTGCACCTTGTTGCGCACGCTCAGCAGCGCGCGGAAGGCCAGGTCGGCCTTCTGCGTCGCCAGCAGGACGTTCTCAACGTCCGTGCGTTGGCCGGTGGCCAAGTCCTCGGTCGCCTGCGTCGCGTCCTGTTGGAGCTGGTTTGCCTGCTCGATGCTCTTGAGCAGCACGTCCTTGAACGTGTTGCCGTTGGCGTCCGTGGGGATGCCGCCGGCCGGAGGGCGCGTGGGATTGATGCCGGTGGGGCCGGTGGGACGAAGGGGGGAGTTGCCCGAGTTGATCAGACCGAGTGGGTCGGCCATGGCTGCGCTCCTGCCGAGGACTGGATCGTATCAGATCCGGGGCGGCGGCCGATGCACTCCGTTGCGGTCGGCGGCCCGAGTCGTCGGCATGATGGAAGGTGGTTCCGCAGCTCCGCTGGGGGGTTGAAGGGGTCGTGGATCGGGTGAACGGTGCTGGTTGGTCTGGTTGGCGGATGAGAAGGTGGAATCACGCCAGCAGGCGCAGGGCGGCCTGGGCCATTTGTTTGGTGGCCTCTGCCGCGGCGAGGTTGGCCTCGTACGCACGCATGGCTTCCATCGCGTTGATCTGTTCGAAGGTGGTGTTGATGTTGGTGGCCGCGACGTAGCCCTTGAAGGGGCCGGAGGTGTAGGCCAAAGGGCTGCTCGGATCGAATTCGCGGACTGCGGGGGGCGCCTGGTCAAGCGCAACCTCGGCCAGATGCACGCCGAAACTGCGCCCCTGCGCAGAGCCCGCGCTCGGGTTGCCGGGTGCCATGAGCGGGATGCGGCGACGGTAGGGGTCGACCTGGCCGGACTCGTTGAGGACGGTGTTGGCGTTGGCGATGTTGGCCGAAAGCACGTCCATCCGCATGCGCTGGGCGATCATGCCGCTGGCCGAGATGTCGAGTGAGCCGAACATGGATGGGCCTCAGGGGGTGGCAGAGCGGTCAAGCGCGTTCGGCGATGGCCGCACGAAGGAGTTCAAAGCGAGAACGGAGCAAGTCGGATGCCATGCGAAAAGTCATGGTGTTCTCCACGAGGTCCTGCATGAGCTTCTCGAGATCGCGATTGCTGCGGTCGTGGTAGAGGATGTTGCCCGAGGGGGTCGTGGGGGTCAGGACCAGTCGCCCGTCTGCCGCGGGCTTGACCTCGCTGGTCTCGTTGAGGGTCAGGTCGCCGTGCATCCCGCCGGTCTCGGCCCGTCGGCGAGCGACGGCGTCGCGGAGCTGCTCCTGGAAGTTGCTGACGGAGACATCGGCCTGGCGAAAGTCGGGGGTGGAGATGTTGGCGATGTTGTGGGAGATCAGGCGATGCCGCGACGCTGTGAAGCTGTAGAGCTTCTCGAGCGTGGGAATCGAGCCGGACGTGGTCAGGGAGTCGAAGAGCATGGGGTCGGCGGGGCTCAGGAACGCGGAGATGCGGCGGAAGAGTGAGGCGGGGAACGTCTGGCGGCGGGACAGCCGGGCAGAACGCAAAGGACTTGCCAGACGCGATGACCGGTTCGGCGGGGTGTTCACGCGGCGGGTCGTGACGGGGCGAAGGCGAGCTCAGGTCGGCCCGACTCTCCACCGGGTCTCACTGTGCCACGGTGTGACTCCGCCACTGCGCCACTCTCAGAGCGCCTCATCGATGAGCTGGAGTTCCTTCCACTTCTTGAGCTTCAGGCCCAGCGTGCGGACGCCGATGCCAAGGGCTTGGGCGGTTTTCTGGCGATGGCCGTTGAACCGCTGAAGAATGGTGACGATGGCGTCACGTTCGATGTCTTCGAGCAGGCGGCCATCGATCGCGACTCGGGCGGCGTCGGGAATGCGGGGCTCGGCAAGTGAGTGGGCCAGCGGGTTGGCCAGGGCCGAACGCGCGGGCATGGACTTGTACTCGTGGATGTGGCCGCCGACATGGCCAGCGCCCGTCGGGCCGGCGTGGGCGGGCGTGTTCGAGCCCAGTTGCGTGCCGTTGTAGATGTTCGCCGCCAGTTCCTGCGCGTGACCCGCGGCGTGCTGGCCCGATGGCGAGCCTAGGAGCGTCTCGCCTGCCGGCGCGATGCTGCCCAGCAGCAGCCACGGCTCGAGCAGTTCGCCCGCGATCGCATCGGTCCTGCACAAGGCCACGGCTCGCTCGCAGATGTTCTGCAGTTCGCGAACGTTGCCGGGCCAGTGGTAGCCCATGAGCACATCGCGCGCGGCGGCGGAGAGTTCGGGCACGCGCCGACCGTCGCGCCGGGCGATCGTCGAGATGAAGTGCTCGGCCAGGGCCGGAACATCCTCGAGCCGGTCGCGCAGCGGCGGGAGATGGATCGGCAGGACGTTGATGCGGAAGAACAGATCCTGGCGGAACTCGTTGCGGGCGATGGCCCGCGGCAGATCGCGGTTGCTGGTGGCGATGGTGCGCACGTCCACGCCGATGCTCAGACTCGAGCCGACGCGCTCGATGACCTTCTCCTGCAGAACGCGCAGGAGTTTGGCCTGGATGCGGGTGGAAACTTCGCTGATCTCGTCCAGCAGTAGCGTGCCGCGGTCGGCCAGTTCGAAGCGGCCCTTGCGGGTCTTGTCGGCCCCGGTGAAGGCGCCGCGCTCGTGCCCGAAGAGCTCGCTTTCCAGCAAGTTCTCGCTCAGCGCGGCGCAGTTCACGCCGAGGAACGGACCGGTTTGGTAGCGGGAACTGAGTTCGTGAACGGCGCGGGCGACGACTTCCTTGCCCGTGCCCGACTCGCCGATGATCATGACCGTGCCCGTGCTCTCGGCCACGGCAAGGACCTGCTCCTTGACACGACGCATCGCCGGGGAGTCGCCGATGAGGCGAGCCAAGCCGGTGCCCGGCGCGGCGAAGCCGGGGGTTCCTGGCGCGGCGGTGGGGGTCACGCCCGACGGGACCGATGCGGGGATGCCGCCGGTGATGCGCAGCACGGCGTTCTCGCGGAGGAGGCGGCCGTTCTCGATGGCACGCTTGACAGCGATGATGAGCGCATCGCCCTCCGGGGGCTTAGGGATGTAGTCGTACGCGCCGAGCTTCATGGCCTTGACCGCGGTCTCGACGGTGGCAAAGGCGGTCATGAGGATGACCGGCAGGTCTTCGTCGATCTGCTTGATGCGTTCGAGCAGCTCGATGCCGGTCATGCCGGGCATCTTCAGGTCTGTCACGACGCAGTCGGGCCTGCGTGCCGCGATGAGCTCAAGGGCGGCGCTGGCCGAGTCGGCGGTCTGAACTTCCAGCCCGTGACGGCTGAGTGTCTGACCAACAGAGTCGCGGAGCATTTCCTTGTCGTCAACAACGAGCACAAGGCTCATGAGAGGCCCTCCATGGCCGATGGCCGGGGGTCGGGAAACCGCGAGCGGACGATCGTCTGCCCAGTGCGGGATCCCCTTCCGGAACTTCAGATCCATCGGCCCCGAGATGGTCGATCCTGCACTTTCTGCGCCCGGATGCGCACTGCAGTCGAAAACCCGTAGCCCCTGCCCAGGGGGCCCGCAATTGACGCATCCCTTGACATCCTTTGGGTTTATGTCGCGGCGGGCGTTGCGGGTGTGTCCGCGTTCAGTATACTTTCGGTGCGTCAACGGATCGCCCGTTCATCTGTCGTCTGGAGCCTGTATGCGTGTGAATACCGCCGCCCTCGTGGGCCTTGCCGGTTTGTCGGTTGCTCTTTCGGTGTGTGGGGCTTGGGGCCAGTCGGGCCAAAAACTGCACTTCACGTACCTGTGGCACATGGAGCAGCCGATCTACTGGCCCGACCGGCAGGTCGGCGGTGTGGACCGTTATGAGCGCGCGTGGGAGTCGATCAGTCGCAAGGACGGCGGGGCGGCGCATCCGCAGAACAACCTGCGGGAGATCTTCTCGATCGCCGACCGCGTCGCGGGGTATCAGAACCGGATGGCGGACTCGATCTGGAACTTCTCGTTCGGCGTCGATGAGGCCGGTGCCCAGATCTCGTACTCGGGCGGGTTGATCGAGAACATCCAGTCGCTCGGCGCGGCGAACCAGTTGGGCTATTCGGGCTCATCGTTCAACGCGTTGCGCAACGCTCGGTCGTGGGTGACGCTCAACGGCACGCAGGTGCCCCGCGCAGACATCGTGATGTTCTCGTTTCACCATGCGCTGATGCCGCTGGTGGATGTCAGCACTCAGCGGATGCAGATCCGCATGTACAAGGAAATCTACGGGGATGTGTGGGGCACGAGCGTGCCTCGGAGCCGCGGGTTCTTCCCGTCGGAGATGGCCTTCAGCGAGCGGATGATTCCGGTGCTGGCCAGCGAGGGGATCGAGTGGTCGATCGTCAGCGCGGAGAAGGTCAGCCGCGCGTGCGCGGACTGGCCCTTTGTGCAGGGCTCGGGCGGCGCGAACTGTGACCCGCCCAACCGTGCGGACCAGATCAACCCGGCGCAGGGGGCGGGGGCGTACTTCCGGGCGACGATCGATCGCGGGTGCTCGCCTGCGGAGGCGTTCCCCTTCGCGCTGACGCCGCGGCGAGCGAGGTACATCGACCCGACCACGGGTGCGCAGTCATCGATCATCGTGGTGCCGGCCAGCCAGAGCCTGAGTTGGCGGGACGGATACGCGCCGCTGGGCATCAGCGACTTCAATGCGTTGCAGACGCGGAACGATCCGAACCGGCCGATGCTCATCATGCTCGCACACGACGGGGACAACGCCTGGGGCGGCGGCTTCTCGTACTACATGGAGGCAACGCCGAACAACGTCAACCAGGCCCGCGCGGCGGGCTATGTGCCGACGGTTGTGCAGCGGTATCTGGCCGACCATCCGGTTCCGGCGGACGACTTTGTCAAGGTCGAGGATGGGGCCTGGGTGAATGCCGACGGCGACTTCGGCGCGCCGCAGTTTCTGAACTGGAACTGGCCTCCGGTCAACGCGCAGGGCAAGATCGACATCGAGAACGGCTGGGCCGAGGACATCCGCAACTGGGCGGTGATCACCGCGGCGCAGAACCGCATCGACACGGCCCAGCAGGTGTGGGAGGCAAAGGGCAACAGCGTCAACGTGCGCAAGATCGTCTATCCCGACGCGACGACGAACAACGTCGAGCGCGCGTGGCACTACTTCGGCGGAGCGCTCAACTCCGGCTACATGTACTACGGCACCTCGATCGACATGGAGGTCAAGCCGACGATCGCGTGCAACAACGCCATGCGTCTGGCCGACCCGGTGATCGCTACGGCGTCGCCTTCGGGACCGGATTCGGACCGCACGGGGCCGACGGTCTGGGCCGTTCAGCGCCACCCGTGGAATCCGGGGTCGAACAACTTCGGCCCGCAGCACGGATACACCAACTGGAAGAGCAACGGCGACTTCTACGTCTGGTCGTTCATCTACGACGTCTCGAACGTCGCCTCGGTCACGCTCAAGTACCGACTGGATAACGACGGCACGAACTCGACGTCGACGATCGAGAACGAGACGTACGCGGGCGGCCCCGGGGTTGGTGCGTGGCAGTCGGCGACCATGACGCGCCGGACCTTCCCGGCGGGCAACTTCTTCAACAGCAGCGACATCAACTTCTTTGCGATGCCCAACTACATCGCCGACCAGTACTTCTTCCGCGTGAACGACATCCGCAACGCGCTCGTCGATTACTACATCGAGGCCGTTGATGCGAAGGGCAACGTGACGCGTTCGCCGATCGAGCGTGTGTATGTCGGCGACGGTGTGGGCGGCCTTGCGCCCGTGCCGCAGGGATCTGGCGGCGGTACGCCGACGGGTCCGGCGGTGACGCTGACACCGGCGAATCCGGTGGCCGGTCAGCCGGTGACGATCGAGTACAACGCGGCGGGCCGTCCGCTCGCCGGCGCGAACCCGGTGTACATCCACTACGGGATCAACGGGTGGACGAACGTCGTCACGCCCAACCCGGCGATGACCTTTGACAGCGCCGCCGCGGGCGGTGCGGGTGCATGGAAGATCACCATCACGCTGCCGACGACCGCGTCGACGCTCAACATGGCCTTCAACAACGGCTCGGGCACGTGGGACAACAACGGCGGCGCGAACTTCAATGCGACGGTCAGCGGCGCGGTCCAACCCCCGCCGCCTCCGCCCCCGCCGCCGCCGGCGTGGAGCATGGACGGCAATCTCGATGCGGGCACGACGCTCGTTTCACAGAATGGCGCGATGTTCCTTCGGGCGGGCCTGCGGAATGATCTGCTCTATGTCGCCGCGAACAACCCCGGTGGCGGCAACGACCACTTCATCTTCCTCGCGGCGCCGCCGGGTGCCAATCGCGCTGCGCCGTGGGGCAAGGCCGGCCAGGTCGCAAACTGGGCGGCATTCCTCGCCGCGGAGAACAACAACAGCTATCTGGGATGGTTCGATGCTGGCGCTGGTGTCGCAACGGCGCAGGCTCGGCCCAGCGGCAGCGTGAGCTCGCCCGTCATGGAGGGCACGATCAACGTGCGACAGGAGTTCGGCACGATTCCCGCGTCGATCTATCTTGCGCTCGCTCCGTATCCGACCAACGACAACACATCGGTGCTCAGCGGATTCCAGGTTCCCGCTGCGGTGACGCTCAACGGCACGGTCGAGGCCGCGGAGTTCATCGAGGTTGCGACATGCCTGCTGCTGGGCAATTGCTGCCCCGCGGACATCGCAAACACCGACGGCGAAACAATCCTTACCGGCGGTGGCCGCGACGGGACGCTGGACAACGGTGACTTCAGCGCGTTCTTCGGAGCGTTCTTCCTGGGCGACGGCGACCCCGCGCGGCTCGCGGCGGATATCGCCAACACCGATGGCGAGACCGTGCTTACCGGTGGCGGAAGCGACGGATCGATCGACAACGGCGACTTTGCCGCGTTCTTTGCGCTGTTCTTCGGCGGGTGCAACTGAGCCTCTGCCCGGAGAGTTCTGAGCAGGCACAACCAGTTCACTTTCCCCGACCCGCGTCCGACGCGGGTCGTTTCATTTGCGCCCGGCCGGAGCTCGCCGAGCCGCGCCGCGTGCGCGCCGTCCGTACACTGCGACGACATGAAGCTCCGTCAACGCCTGCGAACGCTCGCCAGCATCGCCCGCGCCAAGCGCGCGTTGCGACTTGCGCCGGGCGGTCGGCCGTCGCTGGCGGCCCAGGCGCACGACCTGTCGGCCCAGGACTTCGGCCGCATGGACGACCCCGCTCTCGCGGCGGTCTGGCTGGGGCACGCGACGGTGCTGGTGCATCTTGGCGGCAAGTGGGTGCTCATCGATCCTGTTTTCTCCAAGCGTGTCGGGCCGCGCATCGGGCCGGTGATCCAGTTCGGGCCGCGACGGCTCTTTGACAGTCCGGTCGAGATCCACGAGCTGCCGCCGATCGACTTCATACTCATCAGTCACGCGCACTTTGATCACCTTGACGCACGCTCGCTTGAGGTGCTCAAGAGCAAGAAGACCAGCGTGATCACGGCGCTGCGGACGCGATCGCTGATCCCCCGCGGGTACCGCCAGGTGGTGGAGCTCGGCTGGGATCATTCGCTGACGATCGATGACCTGACCTTTCGCGCCGTCGAGCCGCGACACTGGGGCGCGCGGTGGTACGTCGATCGCCACAGAGGTTACAACAGCTACCTCGTCAGTTCGCCGACGATCAGTTGCCTGCTCGCGGCGGACACGGCGCACACGCGGACGTACGACCGGCTCGCCGATGAGGTGCCCGATCTGGCGCTCGGCGTGTTTGGAATCGGCGCGTATGACCCGTGGACGCACCAGCACGCCACGCCCGAGGAAGCGTGGGACATGTTCGCCGTCAGCGGCGCTCGATGCATGATGCCCATGCACCACAGCACGTTCATCCTCAGCAATGAGCCGATCGATGAACCGTTGCGGCGGCTGTACGCCGCGGCGGGGCCTGAGCAGGCGCACCGCATTGTCGGCGTTGAACCCGGCGAGGTCTGGACCAGCGATGGGACACCGAGCCCGGACGCGACGACCACAAACACGGCGGCACAGCCGCGCGAGTGAACGGGCGCGTGTGTCGCCGCACCGCACTGAATCACGTCTTTGTTCCCGGAGGACGCATGCTCTTTTCGCCCTTGAAGATCCGATCGATCACGCTCCGCAACCGCGTGGGTGTGTCACCCATGTGCCAGTACAGCGCCGTCGACGGTGCGGTCAATGACTGGCACCTGATGCATCTCGGTGCCCGCGCCGCGGGCGGCGCGGGACTGGTTATCGCCGAGGCGACGGCGGTCGAGCCCATCGGACGGATCACGCCGGGCTGCGCGGGAATCTGGAGCGACGAGCATGCGGTCGCGTGGTCGCGCGTGACGCGGATGATTACCGAGATGGGCGCTGTCCCGGCGATCCAGCTCGCCCATGCCGGGCGCAAAGCTTCCACGCCGCGCCCGTGGGACAGCGGCCCGCGAGGAACGCTTCGAGCGGATCAGGGCGGATGGAGCACGATCGGCGTGACCGATCAGGCCTTCGGCACGCTCGCTGCGCCCAGAGCGATGACCGGCGCGGATATCGAGCGGGTGACGGGAGCGTTCGTCGGCTCCGCCAAGCGGGCGATGGCCGCGGGATTCCAAGTTGTCGAGATTCACGCGGCACACGGCTATCTGCTGCACTCGTTCCTCTCGCCGCTGAGCAACACGCGGACGGACGCTTTCGGCGGGAGTTTCGAGAATCGATGCCGCTTCCTCCTGAACACCGTTCGAGAGGTGCGCCGGGTGTGGCCGGCCGAGCTGCCGCTGTTCGTGCGCCTCAGCGCGACGGACTGGGATGACAACGGCTGGACGCTGGAGGACTCAGTGACGCTTGCGGGCACACTTCGCGAGCTGGGGGTCGATGTGATCGACTGCTCCAGCGGCGGCGCGACGCCCGCCAGCGGCACCGTCAAGACGCCGCGCGAGCCGGGATTTCAGGTACCGCTCGCGTCGCGCGTTCGATCCGGCGCGAAGATCGCGACCGCGGCGGTTGGACTGATCACCGATGCGCACCAGGCCAACGCGATCATCACCGAGGGACACGCGGACATCGTTCTCGCGGCGCGCCAATTGCTGCGCGATCCAAACCTCGCGTACACGTGGGCACGCCAGCTCGGCCGCGCGGGCGAGTTGAAGCTCACGCCCGCGTACGAGTACTGGATCGGCGCGGGCGAGGGATGATGCTGGCCGTATCGGAGCGGAGCGAAAGCAGAACATCATCGATGCGCAACAGCCGGGCAGACTGCTGCGCATCGATGATCACTCAGGTGCCTTGCCCGTGCTGGCGGATCAGTGTGCCGCGCGACGTCGGCGCGCAGCGAACGCACCGGCAGCGAGCAGGAGCGACGCGGCCGCGGGCGTGGGCACCAGGGCGGGAGCCTGCGGAACGGTCTGCCACGCCCAGCGCTGGGGCTGATACGACAAGCCATCCCAATTCAGAAGAGCCCAGCCAAAGTGGATGCCCGTAAGCAGATTCAGGCGAAGGCCGACGACGACGGAACTGCCCAGAAGCGGGTTGTAACCGTTGGGGCCCTGACGCCAGGCGGTGGTTGCTTCGCCGGCAAAGGTCTCACCGCTGCCGCCGACGGACTCGCCGTTGAGGTACCCGCGTGCGATCGTGTACGCCGTGCCACCGCCGGGACCGACGCCGACCGTGCTGCCCAGCGCGATGGCCGATGCGCCGCCCCATGAGGCGATGCTGGAATTGGTGATGGTTCCCGAGCCAAAGGCGAAGCGGTAGTTGTATCGGAAGCCGCTGGCGATCGCGGCACCGGTCTGTGCGGCATTCTGCGTTATGTCGAAAGTGTTGGGCGTGGTGAACAGCGGCGCACCGTCCAGGGCCCACGTGAAAGTGCCCCCCCTGCCCCTGCTGATACACGACCAAGGCCGCATCCGCGGCCGCGACGGGCGCGAGCAGACCGGCAAGCGTGACGACACCCATCGACGCAACGCGAACAGAACGAACGTTCATGAGTACTCCCTTCTTCCTCGTGCTATGTGCGTGCGACGGCGTATCGCACGGCGGATGGAGAGAACCACCCGCAGAGAAGGACAATCTAACCGAGGCTCGGATGAACGCAAAGGGCTTCTTCGCGAAATCTGTTGGTTTCCCGGCGAGAGGCTCGAAAATGACAAGCCCCCGGCGTTCGTGCGCCGGGGGCGGGGATTGCATTTGGATTCACGGGCAGAGACTGACGACTTCCAGACGCCTTACCGCGCGTACGCGGTGCAGACCTTCGCGAGCGCCTCGGCAACGACGCCGAAGTGAGCATCCGTCAGGCCATGGTGCATCGGCAGGCTCAGCACGCTGAGGGCGAAATCCTCCGCGACCGGCCACGGCTTCTGGTTGCCAAGGTGCTTGGCGAACGCGGGCTGCTGGGGCAGGCTGCGCGGGTAGTGCACCGCGTTGGGCACGCCCTCGGCCAGCAGAGCCTTGGCGAACTCATCGCGGCTGACCGTCAGCGTGCTCAGGTCGAGCTTGATCGTGAACAGGTGGTAAGCGCTCACCGCGCCGGGCGTGATCGAGAGCGCACGCAGCGAGCGGGCGATCGCGGGCGTGCTCGCGATGATCTGCTCGTACCGCTTGGCCGCCGCGCGGCGTGCGTCGGTCTCGGCGGGGAGACGATCCAGCCGGGAGCAGCCGATCGCGCCGGCGATGTCGTTCATGCGGTAGTTGTACCCGACCTGCTCGTGCAGGTACTTGTTGGTCTCGCCGTGCGAGCGGAGCAGCCGGATCTGGCGTGCGAGCGCGTCGTCGTTGCAGGTGGTCATGCCGCCCTCGCCCGTGGCGAGGTTCTTGGTCGCGTAGAACGAGTACGTCACGGCGTCGCCGAACTGGCCGATGCCCTTGCCGTGCCACGTGCTCAGGTGCGCCTGGGCGGCGTCGTAGACAACCTTCAGCCCCTTGGCGCTCGCCAGCGACTGCACCGCGTCGATGTCGACGGGGCAGCCGTACATGTGCGTCGCGGCGATGCCGCGGGTCTTGGGCGTGATGCGGCGGGCCGCGTCGGCCATGTCGATCTGGCCGGTCTGCGGGTTGGCATCGACGAAGATCGGGTTGCAGCCACGGGCCACGAGCATCGCGGCGGTGGCGATGTACGACCACGCCGGGACAAGGATGTCGTCGCCGGGCTGGAACAGTGGCTCATACGCCAGTTGCAGTGCGCACGTGCCGTTGGCGCAGGTCATCGCGTGCTTGGCCCCGCTGAGCTGCGCGATGCGGGTCTCGAGCTCCTCGCACTTCTTGGCGGCGCGGAGCATGCCCGAATGCAGCACCGCCGTGGCCGCGGCGATATCGGCTTCGGCCAGCTTGGGGAGCATGAACGGAACGGGCGATGCGGACACCGGTGTCCCGCCGTGAACCGCCAGGGTGCTGGCGAGGCCGACGGAAGGGACGGCGGGACGAGCAGTAGTCATGGACATGCTCGATGCTAGGGGCGCAGCGCGACCCGGTGGCCCAGTTCTCACCGGGCGCTGATGCGAGGGTTGGACTGTGTTCGGTTCTTCGGGAGGCCGGGCCCCGGGGCCATCACGGCTTTACTTGGCGATGTACTCGTACTTCTGGCCGCCCAGAGATGCTTCGGCCATCACGCCGGCCTTGGGCTTGGCAAAGACGGCCAGGCCCTGTGTGTAGTCGTTGGCCGCCGCGGCCCCGCTCCGGGCGACGACCGCGGAGGCGTTGGCGGAGAAGTCGGTCCGGTTCGTACGGAAGCGGCTGAACGCGGCCTCATCCTGGAAGAAGATGATCTGGCTGTAGTTCTGCCCGCCGATCGCCGCGCCGACCGAGAGCTGGCGCATCGTGCTGTACCCGACGACCGTCCCCGCGCGGTTGAAGACCACACCGTCACCGCCCGCCCCGCCGACGATCACCGCGCCCTTGCCGATGTCGGGGAACACGGCCCAGGCGATGGCGCTGTCGAAGAACTTGCTCAGCGTCGGGTCCGCGGTCTTGAACTCGGAGATCGTCGCCTGTGCCGAGGCCTCGCGCGTGATGGCGATCGTCGCGTCGCCGCCGCTGTCGCGATAGCTTGAACAGCCGGGAAGCGCCGTCAGGCACAGCGCGGCGGACGTGAACAACGCGATGGAGAGGGTCTTGGTCATGACGAGGCTCCTGTGAGTTGGCTGCGGGTTGGGTCGCTCGCGACCAAGTCCATCCTAACCGAGTGACGACGCGGGCACGAGCGAAGCACACACTACGGCGATCGCCCGGATTCAGGGGATCCCCGCATTGCGGAGCGGGACGCGCAGAAATCACATCACCGCACCCAGTTTCCATCTGTTTAGGGTGTCGCACATGTCGGCAGAGGCCGGTAGTCTCGACTCGCTTCGCGAGATCACCCAGCAGGGTTGTCCCGAGGCGGATTCGTCGGCCTTGCCGACACGGAGCGGGCACATGAGCAAGGAATCGGGCACCATCATGGGAGGCGGGTTGGTTGGCGGAGCGATCGGTGCGAGCATCGGAGGGCTCATCGGAGCCACGATCTGGACGATCATCGGGTATTCGACCGGTTATGAGGTCGGCTTCATCGCGTGGGGGCTTGGTGCGCTGGTGGGGCTGGGCATGGCGGTCGGTTCGGGCCGGACGGCCGGTTCGTCGGGTGGCGTGATCGCGGTGGTGATTGCGCTTGCGGGCATCGGCCTGGGCAAGTACGCCGTGATTTACACGCTCGTCGAGAAGCAGGGTGCCGCGCTGTCGGCTCGAGGCGTTGATCCGGGCGATCTCGTGCTCCAGGTTGCGAACTCGATCGCCGAAGAACGCGAGGCCGGCGGAAAGAAGGTCAACTGGCCAACGCAGCGCGCCGCCCATGAGCGCACGCAGGCCGACTTTCCCGCGGACATCTGGAAGGAAGCCAACAAGACCTGGGATGACCTTGGCGCTGAGCGCCAGAATGAGATTCTCGCCGAAGCAACGAGCGAGCGCGACAAGGCCATTTCAACCGCCAAGGCCACGCTCCGTGCCGAGGCGTTCCCGAAGTCGCTCTCACCGTTCATGATTCTGTGGGTGGTTCTGGCGGGTGTGTCGGCCTTCCGACTGGGCTCGGCGGATTGAGCGGCATCTGCCGCACTCGGTGCGGAGGAGTTGAGCGTGGGTTGGATTCTGCTGGCGTTCTTTCTGGCTGCCGCCGTGTTGGTGGGCGCTGTGGTCATCGTGGCCGCGAGCGGGCGCTTGCATGCCGACGGCACGGATGCGAATCTGGATCGGGATGAGGAGTTCGGCGAAGACGAAGCACCCGAGCCGGCGAGCAAGGGCGCTCGCGATTGGTCGAGGGATGGGTTTATGCTCCGCCGGACGCTGCTGACCCCGGCTGAGCAGGACTTTCATCGTGCGCTGGTGCGCGCGGTCGATGGTGGTGCGTTGATCATGGCGCAGGTGGCGCTCGAGGCGGTCGTTCGAGCCCGCCGCGGGGCACCGGCGGGCGTTCGCGGGCGGCTTCGGCGGACGGTTGATTTTGTGCTCTGCGACCCCGCGAGCACCGCCCCGCGCCTGGTCATCGAGCTCGACGACTCGAGCCATCGCCAGCGATCGCGTCAGCAGCGGGATGCGTCGATCGAGCAGATACTCGCATCCGCCAAGCTGCCGCTGCTGCGGGTTGCGTGGGCTCGCCAGTATGACCCGGCGGACCTGCGTCAACGCATCCACGCCACGTGCGGGATCGCCTCCGTTCCCGCACCCGCTGGGAGCCGGGCACTGGTGCGACCGGCCGCGTCACCGGCCGCATCTGCCGCGATGTCCTCCGCGCCTGCTCAGGCGGAGGCGGGCGTCGCGACGCCGTTGCCCGCGGCCGCGAACGCCGAGCCCCGGCCGGCGTCGATCGCGGACTCGGTGCGGACTGTCGGCCAGCCGAGCAACGCGGGCCGGCGCGTCGGGGTCGCCGCATCGCCGCGGCCGCCGGCGACTTGATCCGGCTCGGCGAGATCCTCTCGCGCGGGTTCAGCGCTCGCGCGTCGATGCGCTGGCTTCTGCGGGCTCTTCGTAGAGTTCGATCGGCAGTCCATCCGGATCCGCAAAGAACGTGAACCGACGGCCGGTGTACTCGTCGACACGCACGGTCTCACACGCCACACCGACCGACGCGAGCCGGGCAATCTCTTCATCCAGACCTCGCACACGCAGCGCCAGGTGCCGAAGCCCCCTGGCCTCGGGACGCGTAGCCCGCGGCGGCGGGTCGGGAAAACTGAACAGCTCAATCTGCGTGCCGTCGGGCACTTGCAAGTCGAGTTTGTGCGACCGCCGCTCGGCCCTGTATACCTCGCGAACGATCGGAAGACCGAGCGCGCCGGTGTAGAACTCGCGTGAGCGTGCATAGTCGCCGCAGATGATCGCGATGTGATGAACGCCGAGGATCGGCATGGGTCGGGCTCCATACGCGGCGGGAGCAATCAGCCGCTGGAAAGAAACGCTTTCCGTGCCGCCGGGTTGCCCGGGCGGAGGTTCTTCGCGCACATCATGACGCTCACGCGCACGCGTTCGGCCCGCGTCTCGGCTCTTTTGGCCGTGATGATCCACTGGACCGTTTGGCGACGAACGCCCGGCGGGAACGCCGCGAAGTGCTTCCGCGCTGAGGCGGACTTCGCGAGCGCCGACTCGAAGTCCGCGGGCAGGATGCCCTTGTCGACATCGGCGACCGCGTTGAGCGCATCCCATGAGCCATCGCGCTTGGCGCGGGCGATCTTCGCCGCGCCGGGCGGCGCGATCAGGCCCTTGCTCGCCAGCATGGCGACCCGGCGCTTGTTCAGTGCCGACCAGATGCTGCCCGGCTTGCGCGGGGCCAGGTACAGCCGCGTGCGTGTGTCGCTGACCTTGCCCGGCAGGCTGTCGATCCAGCCGAAGCAGAGGGCCTCCTCGACGATCACGTCGTACGTCAACGCTTCGGGGTTGCCGGCGCTCTTGCGGTCGAACGCGAGCCAGATCGGCGGGTGCGAGTCGTGATTGGCCGCCAGCCACGCCCGCAGGCTCGGGCGGTCGGGGAAGTAGATCATGGGCGTTGATGCTGGGGGCATGATCGCTGATCGTTGACGCTCTCGCGCTGCCCCGTCAAAGTGTGGTCGGCTCTGCGCGTTGGCGCACCGTCATGGCGCGGTGTCGCGCGGCGATGGGCTTGGTCGTGCCATCAACGCGTCGCCGATGACCCTCGCCGCGGCAAAGCCCATCACCGCGATCGATGAGTAGAAGAACAGCGAGCGCGAGGTCGAGAACACGATCGTGATAAGGCTCTGCACACGCGGCGGGTTCATCGACGGCTGCTCGGCGTAGAACGTCGCCCATGTGCTCCAACCCGCCTCGATCAGCAGGCTGATCACCATCAGCACGAGACCGTCGACGAAGATCGCCGAGGGCTTGCGCGTGGCCAGTCGGCTGGACAGACGAAACGACGCCGAGAAGTTTTCGCTCATGATGACTGGATGGTATGTCGATCCGCCGCAATGAGGCACCACCGATTGTCGTCCCGCGGCATCTCACGGCTGCGTCGGCGGCGGCGTGTCGTCCGGGCTGCGGCCAGAGCCCCGCGCGGAGCCGGGCGTGGGAGGGGGCCGGTTCGCGGCGGCGTCACGGATCGCATCGGAGATGAAGCGAACGCATCCGACGGCGACAATAACCACGCCGCTGAACAAGAGCACGTTCTGGACTGCGGATGCCAGCAGCAGAAAGCTCAGCGACGGGCCACCCGGGCCTTTTGAATGCAGCGATGCACCGAGCACGCCGCCAGTAATGAACATGGCGAGTGCCGCGACAAGCAGAAGCGTCAAGCCCTCGACGACAAGACTCGACGGGCGTCGCTCGCAGAAGTAGGCTTCGATCGGGGATGGGGGCTGATTCGTTTGGCTCATGTATCGCGCTCCTGATTGGGAACACTGGCGTGCATGTTACAAGCTCCAAGTAGCCAATGCGATCATCGGGGTGTTGGCTTGCTCCTCACGCGGGCGCGGCGACCTTGACCTTCAGCCGATCGCCCAGCACGCCGGGGAGCGTCGGGTGCGGCGTCAGGGTCGTCGGCGGCGTTGGCGAAGCGGGCGCAGGCATGTGGATACCCGCCCAGCGGGGGCGATCCGGCCCTTCGCAGAGCCTCGGGGCCGGCATCCGGGACAGTACGGCAAGCGACCAGGAACCGATTGCGTGATTAGATCACACGATCATCCTTGCTGATCCCCAGCGCCGGGCGCACATCGAGCTGCACCATCACGCCGCCGCCGAGTTTCTCGCTCTGGACCTTCATCGCCGTCTCGGGATCGACGTAGTCGCTGTGGCAGGATGCCTTGGCTTCAGCGCTGGCGCCGACGGCCTTCTTGGTCTTGCTGGCGAGTTTGTGGATCTCATCGGGCGACAGCACGCCGCGCTTCTCGAGGATCTCGCGCTGCTCGGGCGTCAGGGCCGCGGAGAGCTTGGGCGCGCCCGGCGTTGTGCCGTCCTTGCCGCCGAGCCGTTCGAAGCCGTCGGCCTTGCCGCTGGCGAACTCCTGGATCTCCTTGCTGATCCGCACGCTGCACCAGTCGTGGCCGCACATCGCGCAGAAGTCGGTATCGACATCCAAGTCCTCATCGTGGTACGCACGTGCGGTATCCGGGTCGAAGGAGAGGTCGAAGTGCTTCTCCCAGTTCAGAGCCGCGCGGGCCTTGGTCAGTTGGTCATCGCGATCGCGCGAGCCGGGGATGCCCAGCGCCACATCCGCCGCGTGCGCCGCGATCTTGTACGCGATGCAGCCCTGCTTGACGTCGTCCTTCTTGGGCAGGCCAACGTGTTCCTTGGGCGTGACGTAGCAGAGCATCGCCGCGCCGTGATAGGCCATCGCCGTGGCGCCGATGCACGAGGTGATGTGGTCGTAGCCGGGGAACATGTCCGTGACCAGCGGGCCAAGGACGTAGAACGGCGCGCCGTGGCAGAGCGTGCGCTGCAGCTTGCCGTTGTACTCGATCTGGTCAAAGGGCACGTGCCCGGGGCCCTCGATCATCACCTGCACGCCGCGCTTCCAGGCTCGCTCGGTCAGTTCGCCGAGCGTGTGCAGTTCGGCCAGTTGGGCCGCGTCGGTCGCGTCGGCAAGGCCGCCCGGGCGCAGGCCGTCGCCGATGCTGAAGGTCACGTCGTACCCGCGGAGGATGTCGCAGATCTCCTCCCAGTGCGTGTACATCGGGTTCTCGTCGTTGTGAACGAGCATCCACTTGGCCAGCAGCGAGCCGCCGCGGGAGACGATGCCAATCAGTCGGTCCTTGACGAACTTCAGGTGCGCCCGGCGCACACCGGCGTGAATGGTGAAGTAGTCAACGCCCTGCCTGGCCTGATGGTGCAGGCTCGCCTCGATCGTCGGCCAGTCCAGGTCCTCGATCTTCTTGCCGATGATCATCGAGTAGATCGGCACGGTTCCGATCGGCACGCACGCGTTCTGCACGATGGCCTGCCGGCACTCATCGAGATTGCCGCCGGTGGACAGGTCCATGACCGTGTCCGCGCCCCACTTCTCGGCCCACTTGAGCTTCTCGACCTCCTCGTGCGTGCCGCTGGAGACCGGGCTCGCGCCCATGTTCGCGTTGACCTTGGTCTTGCTGGCGCGCCCGATGCACATCGAGTCGAGCTTGTGCGCCAGGTGGTTGATGTTCGCCGGGATCACCAGCCGACCCGCGGCGATCTCATCGCGCACCAGCGCCGGCGTCAGGTGCGGCTCGCGCTGCGCGACGCGCTGCATCTGCGGCGTGATGATGCCCAGCCGCGCGTGCTCGAGCTGCGTCATGGGCCGGAAGCCCCGGGGGTAGATCACACGCAGCCGACGCGCCGTGCCGCGAGAAGGCTTGGCGGTGTTGAACTCCACGAACATCATCGTGTCGCCCAGACAGTTCGCGCAACCGGCCGACGGCGCAAGGCCGCTGCCGATGCGGCCGACATGCGGGTTGGCGCTCTCGACCTGTCCCGTCCAGTCCTTGCTCACCAGCGTCGACACGTAGGGCGCGAACTGCCCGGGTTCGATGAACGTCGCCGGGCCCTTGGCCGAGCCGCCGCCGTTGCCGAACGTCGGCGTCCACGGCTGATCGTGCGGATTGGCCGGCGCGGGTGAGAACGCCGGATCGGTCGCGCTGGCCGGCGCGGGGCCAAGGTCCACCACGCTCCAGCCCTCGGGCAGGAAGTCCCACGCGGTCTTGGTGCTCGCGGCGGGCATGCCGGGGGTATCGGGGCTCGAGAACATCAGCGCCCCGCCGAGGTCCGGCGCGTTGGCAAACGACCCGGGCGTGGTCACCTTCGGCTCGGAGCCCGGGTTGCCCGCGCCGCGCAGCGGCAGCGGTGCATGCGCGCTGGTGTGGTGCCCGTTGGATGAGCCATTGACGTGAGCATTCTTGAGCATGGGATACCTCGTGCGCCGAACGATCGCGGCGCGGCGAAAAGTCTCAGGTCCGGTCCTTGCCGCGACCAAGACGCACAACCACAATCACGATGATGGAAATGACCAGAATGACCCCGAGAAACAGCCCCCAGTTCTCGGGGAGATGCTCCGATGCGCGCAGTTGATCCTGCTGCTGTGCCAGCACGCCCAGCCACAGATTGGATGCATCGAAAATCATCGCTTTCCCTCCGCCGGTGCGAACCGGATCAGGTTCTACGGGTGCATCTCAGCGTCGCGCGGCCAGCCCGTCGACGCGCCCCGAAGCGCAGCAACAGCATAGGCCCCGCGCAGACGTCGCCCGGCAGATTCAGGACATGGGTGGCGCATCATTCTGGATCCGTTCGGATCCGCCTGGTGAGCACGCGCGGCGGGGCCCGCGTCTGCGTTACGCTCCGGCGATCGGCCCCGTCGGCCTTCGGAGCGGCAGATGCAGATCCTGAACATGACGATGACGCTCGGTCAGGCCGCCGGGGGCAACTCGATCTGGCTGCCGACGCTTTTGAGCCCGCCGGTGCTGTTCTTCGTGCTCGGGCTGATCGCGGTGGCGATCCGCAGTGATCTGGCGCTGCCCGATTCGGTCAAGAAGGCTCTGTCGCTGTACCTGCTGTTCTCCATCGGGTTCAAGGGCGGCGCGATGCTCCGAGAGAGCGGCCTGACCTCGGAGGGCATGGCCGCCATGGGGATCGCCGCGGTGCTCAGCGCGGCCACACCGCTCTGGCTCTTCCCCATACTGCGAAAGCGCCTCGGCTCAGCCACCGCGGGCGGCGTCGCGGCCACATACGGCTCGGTCTCCGCCGTCACATTCATGGCCGCCGTCACCATGCTCCGTGACCGCGGGGTGGACTTCGGCGGTCACATGGTCGCGGCCATGGTCATTATGGAGTTTCCCGCCCTGATCATCGGCGTGCTCCTCGCCCGCGCTCTGGCCGATAGCGAGCCCGGTAAGGCCCCCGATGCGCCCCGAACGAGCCTCGCCACCGCCATGCGCGCCAGCGCCACCAACGGCCCGATCGTCCTGCTGGTTGGCAGCATGCTCATCGGCGCGCTGACGACCGATGACGGGCGGCAGCTCACCGCGCCGATGTGGAGCGAACTCTTCACCGGGGTGCTCTGCTTCTACCTGCTTGATCTGGGCCTTATCGCCGGCAAGGGTGTTCGAAGTGTCCTGGCCGCGGGCTGGCTCCCGGTTCTTGTCGGCGTTCTCTTCCCGCCGATCAACGCGATGATCGCGCTCGGCCTGTCGCGTTCTTCAGGCCTGACGATCGGCGACACGTTCTTGATGATGGCCATGGCCGCGAGCGCGAGCTACATCGCCGCCCCCGCGGCGCTGCGAATAGCCCTGCCCGAGGCCAAGGCCAGCGTGTACGTGCCGATGGCCCTGACGCTGACGTTTCCGGTGAACATCACCATTGGCTTGCCGGTGTACTGGGTGCTGGCTCAGCGTTTTGCGATGGGTGCATGATCGCGACGGATCGACGCAGTTTCGCGGATCTTGCCTCGGACTTCACCGCGGGCTCACGCTCAGGCCGGAACCCCGGTCGAGCGCTTTGAAGCATCGCCGCCTACGCGCAATTTTTGACCACTTTCTGCGGCCCGGGCCGATACTCCCCGAATCTATGGCCCGCTCTTCTTCCGCCGGCAAAGCCGGCGCTGATGCCGTGCTGAACACGCCCATTCACCGCGATTCGACGGGGGGCGTGCTCGCGTACGTCCTGCTGGCGACGCAGGCCTTGCTCTTCCTCTTCATGACCGCGGCGATGGTGTCGCACTCGCCCGGCGACTGGCCCGGGATCTCCGTCTTTCCCCACAACGATCCGGCGCACAACTGGTGCGGGCCCTTCGGCGCCTGGCCTGCTCACATGGCCTTCAAGACCCTGGGCTGGGGCGCGTGGGTGCTGCTCGCGCTCTGGGGGCTGTTCATCTTCATCCGCGCGTTTGTCGGCAAGGTCGGGCACACGCCCATCCGCGTCGTCGGCGCGATCATCATGGCCGCGGGTGTTTCGGCGGCTCAGGCCCACGTCTTCCCTGGCACCGGCCCGATCGCCGATCTGCCCGGCGGCACACTCGGCGTCGTCGGTCAGGAGGAACTGCTCGCCCGCTTCGGCTCCTTCGGCACGATGCTCGTCATCGCGCTGGTGTTTCTCATCGGGGCGACGGTGACGCTCGATGTCTGGGTCGTCATCGCGCCGCTGTGGGCGTACAAGAAGATCAAGGCCGTCACGCCGCCCGTCGTTGAGGCCACAAGCGTGGCCGCGGGTCACACCGCCGTCGCGGGCAAGGCCGCGGCGGGCTGGCTGGGCACGATGCTGGCGCGCTTCAAGCCCGCCGAGCCGCGAACCGCGCCGCAGGTCGCCGCGGCCAACTCGCGCCGGCGCAAGAAGGCCGCGCAGGCCGACGGCAAGTCCGGGACGGAGACCAAGGACATCATCGACGACAAGGCCGGCGGTCTTGGCGGCACCGAGTCGTTCGACCCCAACGACCACGCCGCGATCGAGACGGCCGATGGTCAGGTCGTGCCGGTCGCCGTAGAAGCGAAGGAACCCAAGTCCCGCAAGGGCAAGAAAGCCGCGGCCGAACAGGGCGATCCGCTGTCCGATTCCGATCAGGCCGAGGAAGCCGAAAGCGACGGCGCGACCGCGGACGGTGCATCCGGTGATAATGAGGGCGACGATCAGGGCGAGGACCAGCCCAAGACCTTCACGCCCGAGGAACTCCGCGCCAAGATCGCCAAGCTCCCCATCCGCTTTGCCGCACAGGAGCGCAAGAGCGCGACCGAGGCCGACCTGCGCGACATCCAGAACACCAGCGATCTGGAAGGGTACAAGTTCCCCGGCCTGGACCTGCTCGAGGAGCCCGAGCCCAACTACGACCAGAAGCTCGAGTCCTTCGTCCGCGAGCAGGCCACGGCCCTTGAGCGGGCGCTCAAGGAGTACAAGATCGATGGCGGCGTCGTCGGCATCGAGTCCGGCCCGGTCATCACCATGTACGAGGTTCGTCTGGCGCCCGGCACCAAGGTGGCGGCGCTCGGCGCGATTTCCAGCGACCTTGCCCGTGCGCTGCGTGCGGTCAATATCCGCATCGTGCCCAACACCGAGGGCCGCGACACGGTTGGCGTTGAAGTTCCCAACCCGCACAAGGAGAAGGTGCGGCTGAAGGAGCTCATGGGTCGCAGCGATAAGTGGACCGGCATGAATCTGCCCATGTTCCTGGGCAAGGATGCCAGCGGCAGCCCGCTCATCGTCGATCTGACCAGCATGCCGCACATGCTCATCGCCGGCACCACCGGCTCGGGCAAGTCCGTGTGCATGAGCAGCATCCTGATGAGCTTCCTGTACACCAAGAAGCCCAACGAGCTCAAACTGGTTCTCGTGGACCCGAAGATGGTCGAACTGAGCCAGTTCAAGGATGTTCCGCACCTGATGTGCCCGGTCGTGACCGAAATGGGCAAGGCCGCGGCGATCCTCGAATGGGCCGTCCGCAAGATGGACGAGCGCTACGAACTCCTGGCCGAGGCCGGCTGCCGCGACATCGGCGGGTACAACAACCTCACGTGGGAGGAGCTCAAGGAGCGCTTCAACCCCAAGGACGAGACCGAGGCGGCGCGCATCCCCAAGAAGCTGCCGTTCATGGTCTTTGTCATCGACGAACTGGCCGACCTGATGATGACCAACAAGGAGGTCGAGCACTCGATCGTCCGCATCGCCCAGAAGGCCCGCGCCGTCGGCATGCACCTGATCGTTGCGACCCAGCGCCCGCAGGCCAACGTCGTCACCGGTCTGATCAAGAGCAACATGCCCGCGCGGATCGCCTTCAAGGTCGCCAGCGGCATGGACTCGCGCATCGTCCTCGATCAGAAGGGCGGCGAGTTGCTGCTGGGCCAGGGCGACATGCTCTTCCTCTCGCCCCGCACCAGCAAGCTCGCCCGCAGCCAGGGCACGCTCGTCGACGATCGTGAGATCCGCAAGGTCGTCAAGTTCCTCAAGGAGGTCGCCGAGCCAACCTTCGAGCGTTCGCTCATGCAGATCAAGACCGGTTCGGCCGCGGGCCTGCCGGGCGACAACGACGAACATATCGATGGTGGTCTCGAGGGTGTTGCGGTCGCTCAGAGCGATCCGCTGTTCGACAAGGCCGTCGACGCGGTGCTCGGCGCCAAGACGGGCAGCGTCTCGCTGCTGCAGCGGCGCTTCGCCATCGGGTACACCCGCGCGAGCAAGCTCATCGAGGCGATGGGCCACGCCGGAATCCTCGGCCCGCACGTGGGCACGCAGGCCCGCGAGGTGCAGATGACGCTCGAAGAATGGCAGGCCATCAAGGCCCAGGCTCAGGCCGACGCCGCCGGCGGGCTCTTCGACCCCGCCGCGGCGGAAGCCGCCAAAGCCGCGGCCAAGGCCGATGACGAGGCGCTGGGCGAGTTCGCCAGCGAGAGCGACGATGAGGGCGGCTCGGGAAAAGGACGACGGGCTGAGTCCGGCCCGAGTGATCCGGGCTCGTCGGGCGACTCGGGCGCGGGCATGACCGTCGTCACCGCCGGTCGGTCACGAATCGGTCAGTGATCGCGCGCCGCACCCGGCGATCTCAGTTGCCCGAGAGTTTCCGCATCGCTTCGTAGAGCACAATGCCGCAGCCGATGGCGACCGCCGACGACAGCAGCGGCGCGAGCACGCGCGCGATCATTGGTGCGAGCGTCTCGATGGTCGGCCGCTCGCGGCGGGTTGACTGGACCGCGGCCATCGCGAAGCGGGTCGGGTAGATCTCGCCGCAGCGCGGACAGCGTCCGCGGCTGGGTCTGCCTAGCAGGCTCTCGGCACACGCCGCGCAGTGGTTCGGTGCTTCCTCGGACGCATGCCCCCCGCCCCGACTGAAGGTGCGGATGCTCATGCCCTGTCTATTCGCCCGGCCGGATTGGGGGTTCCTTGGCCGAATGAGGCCGGCACATTTGCGCGATCTTGACATGAAGTTTGGTATATGATCAGATTGCCACTATGGAACCCCTCGGCTGGACAGACATGGCGGTGCGGATCGGGGCGGCGCTGGTCTGCGGAGCGCTGGTGGGGCTTGAGCGCGAGCGAAAGCAGCGCCCGGCGGGGTTCCGCACGATGATTCTGGTGAGCCTTGGGTGCTGCGGCTTTGTTCTCATCGGGCACGAATCGATCGCGCACCTGGGGGCCGACGCACTTGCGAAGCTGCCACCGGGGGCTCCCGCGCCGGGTCAGGCGGAGATGAGTCGGGTGTTGCAGGGGTTGATGGGGGGCATCGGGTTTCTCGGGGCCGGCGCGGTGCTGCAGAGCAAGCGGGTGATCCGGGGCGTGACCACCGCCGCGGCGGTCTGGGTCGTCGCGGCACTCGGCGCGGCGTGTGCGATGGGGCTGTACCAGCTCGCGCTCATGCTCAGCGGCGCAACGCTCTTTACGCTCATCGTGCTGGACATGGTCGAGAACCGATTCTTCCCCGAGCCCAACGACTGGGAAGACAAGGACCGCAAGCACAAGGGCAACGGCCAGAACGACGCAGCGCCGGTCGAGCATGCGCGCGATGACAATCAGTCCGTGCGGATCGGTACGGGCAAGTAGCACGCCGATGCACGCAGAGCGATGCTCACGCGGCCGAGTGGCCGCGCGGGCTGGACTTGGGCCGCGTCAAGTCAGTGTCATGCCGCTGATTCGCGCGCCGAAGGCTACTTTTCCGCGCACGAGCCCCTGCACATCGCTGACAAACCGGCGCTCGTTGACGTTGACCTCGTTGGCCAGAATCAGAAGTTCATCGCCGGGTTGCACCGATGCGCGGAAAACGCAACTCTCGATCCGCGTGAACGCCGCGACCTTGGGCCGCTCCCAGCGCAGATTAAACAGATACGCGCCCAGCTGCGCCCCGGCCTCGACCATCAGGACGCCCGGCAGCAACGGCATGCCGGGAAAGTGACCCTTGACCCAGAACTCTTCCATCCCCACGTTCCAGATCGCGATGCCCTGAGCGCCGGTGGGGGCGTCCCAGATGATGTGATCCAGCAAAGCGAACTGGTCCCGGTGCGGGATGTAGTTGCCGATCTCCGTCCGCCCGATCGGACGCGCGGCGATGTCGATCGCCGAGTAATCGAGCAGCGGCTCCTTGAGCCCGTCGATACCCACACGCTCGAGCATCGGGCTTACCGGCAGTCGTTCGGGCCCGGCGCGGTCGCCCAGAACCTGGCGTGCCGTTTTGCACCCTCCGGCGCGGCCAGCACAGTCCGCCAGTGAGGGCGGCCCGATGGGCGTGCGGACGATCGGAGTTGACGAAGCAGATACTGACATGGGTTGAACTCTAGCCGAAGTCACGGCTCGCAGGCGCAAAGATCTCCGCTCGGACCGGGCGCATCAGCGCCAAAGCGGGCGCGCACGTTTACCTTCGGCATCTGCGCACGCTGGGGCGGGAGTCGGGAGCCAGACGCCGACTACTCGGGCTTGTCATCACCGGCCTGATCGCCCTTGTCGTCGCTGGTCAGCAGGCCCTCGCGGACCTCCTGCGCGGCGGCCTTGATCTCCTGCATCTTCTTGCGGGCGCGAACCTTGGCGGCCTTGTTGCCACTCGCTCCCTTGAGGACGTCCTCCTGCGCCTCGATGACCAGCCGACGGAGACGTTCGTATGCTTCCAAAAAGGCTCCCTTGCGTCGCTGTCGGCCGCCTTTTGGGCGACCTGTGGGGCTAGCGACGAATCGACTATACCCCCCCCGGATTGTGAAGAAGAATCGAACCCGGCTCAGGCACTGAGCGGAAGTAAGTGAAAGCACTTACACACCCTCTTGAGTGTCGCCGGCCAGCATGGACACGCAACGCCGGCGGGGATGGGCCGTAATGCCTCATGGCGGCCACGTGTGCGCGCGCCGATAGGGCATACTGGGTACGGAAGTTCGGCGGATGCACCGGGTTCAAGCTCGGTGAGGGCTCGGCAGTTCGTTGGTACAGTCTTTTCGCAGGCCGGCCGCGTACTGCTCGGGGCGGCGCATCCGGAACCGGCGGGGGCGTGATTGAGGCGCAGCGCGTGAGTGACCAGCCGGAAACATCGAGCGAGAGTCAACCCGGAGTCCCTCGGGGCGCGGCCGACGGCGACGCGACGAACACGGCGCGCGTGCTCGACGCGGCGGTCGGTCGGCTCACGGTGCTGCGCGGCCTGGCGCGCGGGCTGCTGGTGGTGCATCGCCTGGCGTGGATCATTGCGGGGGTGATCTGCGCGCTCGTGGTGCTGGCGCTGACGGACTACGTGCTGCGCGCACCCGGATGGTTGCGCGGCGGGGGGCTGGCGGTGGGGGTCGGGTTCCTGGGCGTGATCGTTTGGCGGCGCGTGCTGCCCGCGATGCGATTCCGTCCTTCGCTGGCGGACTTTGCCCTTCGGCTGGAGCAGACCGAGCAGGCCAGGAGGCTCGGGCTCGGCGGCGTGCTGGCCTCGGCGGTTGAACTGTCGGGCACCATCGGCCAGCGAGGTCTGCCCGAGGCGGCCGACGAGCGCGGGCGCGTCGCCCGCGGGCTGACGCTGGCCATGCTCGCCGATGCGTCGCACAAACTCGCGTCGATGCGCATGCTGCGGGCGTTGAACCCCGGCCCGGCGCTCCGCGGCGGGGCGGTGATGGGTCTCGCCTTCTGCGCGGTGATCGGGCTGGCGATCGCGCAGCCCGCGCTGACGAGCATCGGGCTCATGCGAATCCTGACGCCGTGGAGCGAGGCGCAATGGCCCAAGCGCACGCGCATCGCCGATGCGACGACGCAGGACGTGCACGCGCTCGGCTCCGCCCTAGCCCTGCGGGCGGCGCTGGTGCGCAGCCCACGCCCGAGCGACCAAACCGACGCGAGCGTGCGGTACCGGCTGCTGCTCAACGACCAGCCCGGCCCGTGGATGAACGCCCGGCTGACCAGCCAGGAACGACCGATCGACGGACGCATGATCAGCGAAGAGGGCGAGCCGGTGATCGCCGGCGGCGTGCTGATGGAGAAACTGCTCGAGCCGGGCATGCTGATGCCGCCGACGACCACCGCCGCGGCGACGGCGAGCATCGCCGACGGATCGCTGTTCCTGGAGTACCGATTCGAAACCGATGACGACCAGAGCCCGACGCGGCGAATCGCGCTGATCCAGCCGCCCGCGGTCATCGGCGCAACGGCGAGCATCACGCCCCCGGCATACTTGAACGGTTCGAGCGACACCTCCGCCGCACGGACGATCGACCTCGGCCCCGGCAATGACCAGCGGGCGATCGTGCAGGGTGTGCTGGCGGGCTCGGCGGTGGAGATGACGATCGACCTGAGCAAGCCCGTGCCGCCGGGTCTGGCCGCGGGCGATCCGGCGACGCAGCCGGATGCGGAGGTGCTGACGCAGATCCTCGGGGCGGAGTTGTCGACGATGATCGCGCAGGGCAAGGCCCGGGCGACGTTCGAGCGTGCACGCTGGCGCGTGTCGCTCACGCCGTCAACATCGCTGCGCATCCCCGTGTCGCCGACCGATTCGTCGGGCATCGCCAGCGATCGCGAGAGCGTCTACCGCCTGAGCGTGCGCGAGGATCGTGCGCCGGAGGCGAGCGTCATCGACCCCGGCGAGGACATGGATGCGCTGGCCACCGCGAAGATCCGCGTCGAGTTCGAGGGTCGTGACGATGTCGCGCTGGCGCGCGTCGCGGGAGAGGCCCAGCTCACACGCCGACCCGCCAGCAGCGGCGGCGAACACGAGAAGGTCGGCGAGCCGGTCGTGCTCGCGACGAGCATCGCCGAGCCCGCGGCGGCTGATGCCGGTCCTTCGGGCGGTCAGACGTGGGCAACCACGCTCAAGGCGCAGGGTGTGCTGGATCTGGCGGCGCTGAACGCCGCGCCGGGTGATGTGGTGCTGCTGACGGCACTGGCGAGCGATCGCCTGCGCGAGAGCGACGCATCGCTGGGCGGCCCGGTACGGTCGCAGGTGCGGCGTGTGCGCGTGGTCTCCGGCGAGCAACTCGTCGAGCGTGTGTGGAACGAACTCTCCGGCCTGCGCCGGTCGGCGATCCGCACCGCCGAGACGCAGCAGGACGCCGGCGAGTCGCTCGCGCGGATCGCACAGGCGCCCGACGCCGATGCGCGGCCAGAGGCCGCGAGCGTTTCGCGCCAGCAGGCGGGGGTCATCGAGAACATTCAGCAGATGCAGGAGCAACTGCGGCGGAGCATCGAGCGGGCACAAGCCGCGGCGGGCCAATCACAAGGCCAAGAGCAGAACCAGCAACAGAACCAGCCGCAGGGCCAACAGCAGGGCCAACAGGGCACGCCGCGGGACAACCAGCCAGCGCCGATGCAGGATGAGCAGCTCCAGGCGGCGCTCGATGCGGCCCGCGCGCTGCTCGACCAGGCCCGGCGCGATGCGGGCGAGGCCTCGGCGGCGCTCCAGCGTGCCCAGCAGGCGGCGCGAGCCAACCCGCAGGCCGGCCAGCAGCAGAGCTCGGAGGCTCGCCAGGCCCGGGCGGAGGCGTCAGCGGAGCAGCAGGCCACGCAGCAGACGCTCGAGCAGCTCGCCGAGGCCCTCGATCGCGGTCAGGATTCGTGGGCCCAGCGCCGCGCGCTGGAGCGGTTGGCGGAGGATCAGGCCCAGCTCCGCGAGCGCACGGCGGAACTCGATCGCCAGACCACGGGCCGCGGGGCCGAGGAACTCACGCCCGAGCAGCGCCGCCAGGCGCAGGACTTGGCGCGTCAGCAGGAGGAACTGGCCCAGCGAGCCAGCGAGGCGGTCGCGAATCTGCAGCAGCAGGCCGAGCGGCTGTCGCAGAACGACCCGGCGATGTCGCAGGCGCTGCGCCAGGCGGCGCAGGAGGGCCAGCGGTCGCAGGTCTCGCAGCAGATGCAGCAGGCGGCGCAGCAGGTTCGGGAGAATCAGCAGCAGCAGGCGCAGCGCTCGCAGCAGCGGGCGGAGCAGGCGATCCAGCAGATGCTCGACCAGGTGCGCGACGCCCAGCGCACGCGCGACGCGACGCTGCGCCGCGAACTGGCCAGCCTCGTGCAGACGCTCGAGACGCTCATCACCGATCAGCGCACGCAGATCACGCGACTGGAGCAAGCCCGCGCCGCGCAGGCGAACGCGGGCGATGCGGCGTTTGCCGGTCTGGATGCGCCGATGATCCGGTTGAACACCGCGACGCTCGCGGCGGTGGATCAGGCCGCGGGCTCCGGCGGGACGCGCTCGATCGCCCAGTCGATCCGCGGCGCGGCCCAGGCGCAGACGCAGGCGATCTCCGCGTTGCGTGCCGCGCCGGTCGATGCCGAATCCGCCGATCAGGGCGAGCGGGCGAGCCTGCAGCGACTCGAGAAAGCGCTGGAGGAGGCCCGTACGCAGGCCCAGCAGGCCGCGCAGCGCGACCGCGCTCGCCAGCGGGCCGAGTTGCGCCAGGCGTATCAGGCCCTGCTCGTCCGCCAGGAGCAGTTGAGATTGCAGACCGAGCCGCTCGTGGTCGCCGCGAGTGAGCGTGCGCCGGATCGGCGTGCGAGGTCGGTGGCGCGACAGGTCGGCGATGAGCAGGAAAAGCTGCGCGTCGATGCATCGGACCTGCTCAAGCAGAACGCCGGATTGTCTGAGTTGAACGTGATGGTTCTCGCGCACCGTCGACTCGATGAGGCCACGGCCGCCGCGGCGGCGCAGCTGCGCGAGGCGCAGCTCGGGCCGCTGCTGACCATCCGCCAGACCGGCGCGATGCGCACCCTCCAGAGCCTGATCGATGCGCTCGATGAGGCGCAGCGCGAGGAGGAGTTCCGCACGCCCGAAGGACGGCCTCAGGAGCAGGGCGGCGGCGGTGGTGGCGGCGGGCAGCAGGAGCCGCCGCTGGTCCCGCCGCTGGCGGAACTCAAGGTGCTGCGCCGGTTGCAGGGCGATGCGCTGACGGCGACGCGCGATGCCGAGGCACTCGGGCCGAACGTTGACGCGGCTCTCCGCCGCGCGGTCGTTCAGGATGCGACGCAACTGCAGCGCGAACTGGCCACGCAGGCGCAGTCGTTGATGGAGAAGGTGACCCGTGAGCAGGGTGGTGCGGGACAGCCCGGCAACCAGCCCCAAGGCCAACGACAGGACCAGCCACAAGACCAGCCCCAGGGCGGGCCGGGAGTGCAGCCATGAGCGAGCGGACGACTCGAGCCGGCCGCGGACAGCGGATAATGATCGGTGCGGTGCTGCTGATGCTCGCGGCACTGGCGGGTGCGAGGGCACTCGCTCAGAGCGGCGCGGCGCCCGCACCAACGCCGCCACCGCCCGCCGCGCCCACAGCGCCCGCCGCGCCTCAGCCCGCGGCACCCGTCACACCACCCGCGACGCCCCCGGCCCCTCCCGGTGCGGGTGCGATCCCGGACCTTGACAGCGCTTTGGGCATCCCGGGTTCTGCCAAGCCCGATGCGGGTCGGTCGCCGGATGCGCCCGCGTCGCCGACCCCGCCGGTCCCCGGCGCGGGCGAACTGGACCGCGAACTCCGCGGGACGGCGGACGACATGTTTTCGCAGGCGCTCGCGCTGATGCGCTCGGCCGCGGGAAGGCTCGAGACCGCGGGCGACACATCGCTGACCACGCAGCGAGAGCAGGAAGACGCGGTCCGCAAGCTCGACCAACTCATCAGCGAGCTGGAGAAGAACCGCCAGAAGTCGCGGAGCCAATCTCAAAGTCAATCTCAGAGTCAGTCACAGAGCCAATCTCAAAGCCAATCCCAGAGTCAATCGCAGGGCCAGCAACAGGGCCAGCAACAGGGCCAGCAACCCAGCCAGCCGCAGAGTTCGCAGGGCCAGCAGCAGGGACAGGAGCAAGGTCAGCAGGACGGCCAGCAGGCGGGGCGTCAGCAGGGGCGCGAACGCGGCGACGGCAACACCCCCGGCAATCTGCCGCCGGGTCAGGATCCGCAGATGCGTGCTTCGCTGGACGCGGCCCGCGCCGCCTGGGGCGATCTGCCCGCGCGCGTGCGGCAGATGCTCATGCAGGGCTCGGGCGAGAAATTCTCCAGCGCGTACGAACAGATGACGGAGGAGTATTACCGCCGTCTGGCCGAGCAGCAGCCGTAAGGTTCAGCGATGATGATGCGACCGCGGCGAAATGGTGCCAGTCGGAGCGGAGCGGCCCTTGCGCTGCTCGCGGCGATGCTGCCGATGTACACGCCGATGTACGGGCCGATGCTCGCCGCGGCGCAGGAGCCGATTCCCGCGCCCGCGCCTGCCCCGGCTCCGGCCCCGGCTTCGGCCCCTGCTCCATCCCCCGCACCAGGCACCGGTCCGAGTTCGCCGGTGAACCCCGAAATGGACCGTCCCGCCCCCGCGGCACCGGCGCTGCCCGTGCCCGATGTGGGCGCACCGGTCGCGGCGCCCTCGCGCGAGAGCGATGAGCCCGCGCGGCCGGACACCATCGCGCCCAGCGCCGCCAACGCGCCGCTGCAGGGCGAGATCACGCCGGAGCTCGATCGATCCGTCGAGCGCGGCCTCGCGGCGCTGGCGGCCAGTCAGAACGCCGATGGCACCTTCGGCTCCGGGCGCTTCGCCCGCAACGTCGCGGTCACGAGCCTCTCGGCCCTTGCGTTCATGAGCGACGGCCACCTGCCCGGCCGCGGCAAGTACGGAACCAATGTGCAGAAGGCGCTGGACTCGGTGCTCGCCAACGCGACCGAGACCGGGCTGATCGCCAGCGAGATCGGCTCCGGCCCGATGTACGGTCACGGGTTCGCGACGCTTTTTCTTGGCGAGATTTACGGCATGACCGGCGGCGGCGCGGGCACGCCCCAGAGCCAGAAACTCCACGATGCGCTCGTGCGGGCGTGCAGACTTATCGAGCGCACGCAGAACGAGGAGGGGGGCTGGCGGTACAACCCCGTGCCGTACGACGCGGATGTGAGCGTGACGATCTGCATGATCATGGCGCTGCGCTCGGCGCGCAACGCGGGGATCGAGGTGCCGCGGAGCACCATCGATCGCGCCGTCGAGTACGTGCGCAAGGCGCAGAACCCCGACGGCGGATTCATGTACCAGCTCAGTTCGGGCGTGAGCGCGTGGCCGCGCTCGGCCGCGGGCGTCGCGTCGCTGTTCTACGCCGGGATCTACCAAGATCAGGCGATCACCAGCGGCATGGACTACCTGCGCCGCAACGCGATGCCGAACTCGCCCTCGCGCACCGAGAGCCACTACTGGTACGGCCAGTACTACACCGCGCAGAGTTTCTACCTCGCCGGGGGCGAGCAGTGGGCGGCCTTCTGGCCGGCGGTGCGGGCCGAACTGATCGATCGCCAGGGCTCCAGCGGCATGTGGGTCGATCAGTCCATCGGCAACGCGTACGCGACGGCGATGGCGCTGATCGTTCTTCAGATCCCCAAGCGTTACCTGCCGATCTTCCAGAAGTGAACCAGCCGCGACCACAAGCCGTCGTCCGGTCCCGCACGCCCGCGAGCGTGCTGTGCGCCATATCCGCCGCGTCGGTGGTGCTCGCCGCGAGCGCGCCGGCCCCGGCGCAACTGGTCCAGCCCAGCAACGCCCCGCGCGCCCAGCCGATGGTCGTGGTCGATGATGCGCTGAACATGACGCTTAGCGATGAGCCGATCCGGCTCGATGAGCGGACGCTGACCTTCCGCGTCGAGGGCGAGGAGCGCACGCTGCCGCGCGAGCGTGTGCTGGCGCTCGGCCCGGCTGAGTGGGCGCTGGGCCGCGGGGCGAACGCGCGGGCCGTCGTGGCGGGCGTGGGCGACTCCGGGCAGGCGCGGCTGACGTTCACCGATGGATCGCGCCTGCACGGCGTGGTGCCGATGACGGCCTTCGAGCCCGAGACCTTCGTGCTGCGTCACGCGCGGCTGGGGGTGCTGAGTTTCGCGCTCGATGAGGTGGCGGGATTCGACAGCGACGCCGAGTTCCCGATGCCGCAGAGCGCGGCGGGCCGCGACGGCGATGGCGCCGCCGGGCCGTCGGGCGCTGCTGGGCCGTCTGGCGCCGCTGGGCCATCGGGCGCGGCTGTGCCATCGGGCGATATGGCGGTGCTCAGCAACGGCGATCGGCTCGAGGGCTTCATGGTCGGCCTGGTGCTCTCGGGCACCGATACCGAGCCCGGCGCGCCAGCGATCCGCTTTGAGACCCGCGGGCCCGGCGAGACGGCGCGCGCGGGCGACGGGGTGAGCGTGCGCACGATCCCGCTCTCGCGCGTCGCGGTGCTGCGGCTGGCCAATCCGCCCGTGCCGGCGGTCGGCGCGCGGATATGGATGAGCGACGGCTCATCGCCGCGGGTCGCGTCCATCGGCGCCATCACGCCGACGCGATGGAACCTGAGCCTGGTGCGCACGCCCGGAGCCGGGGCGATCGAGCTGGGCGTGCCGGCGTGGAACATCCACGGCGCGGTCTTCGACAGCGCGGCGCTGGTGGCGCTCTCGCGACTGCCCGCGCCGCGCATCACGCTGCCGACGGGACGACGCTGGTCCGAGCCGGTGCTGGGTGTGCCCGGGTCGGGCGATGATGATGCGACGCAGCCCGCGGGCGTGGCGGATGTCCGCGATGTGCTCCTGCCCGGGCCGATGGCCGCGGCGTGGACCCTGCCGGTCGGCGCCAGGCGCATCGCCGGCCTGCTGGTGCTGCCGGAGGATTCGCGAACCTGGGGCGATTGCACCGTGACGCTCACGCTCGAGCGCGGCGGCTCGGGCAACACGGTGCTGCTGACCCAGCGGCTGAACGCCGAGCGGCCCGAGCACGCGTTCAACGCCGAACTGCCCGGGCAGGGCCCCGGCGTGCTGCGGGTCGAGGTCGATGCGGGCCCCAGCGGGCCGGTGCAGGATCGGGTGGTGCTGCGGCGGGTGCTGGTCGCGGTCGATCCGCGGGCGGGCGGCGCGGGCGCTGCGCCGGAACGGCCCTGATGTGATGCTCGTGGGGGCCCGCCGTTCTTCGCGGCGGTCGAGCCCGCGCGCGCCGCGGACCGATAGAGCCCATGGCATGACCCAGCGCGCCGCGAACAACGCCGATGTGATCGAGGTGCCCGTGAGCCTGCACGGGTTCTGGCCCGGGTTCGAGATCGATGAGTGGGCGCGGGCCATGGCCTTCATGGGCGATGGCCTGCGTTGGCGGCTGGCGGAGCCGGGCGAGCGGCCGCGGCTGGCGATCGTCAGCGTCTTCGCGAGCGAGGCGGGCCGCTGGTCCGCGGGCGGCGGAGCCGTGCCCGCGGGCGTGACGAGCCTGCAGTTCATCGGCGAGAGCCGCGCTCCGGATCTTGATCGCTTCGACTTTGCCATGAGCATGAGCACGCTGAGCGACCCGCGGCACCTGCGCTGGCCGCTGTGGTGCTGGAACCTGCGCGTGGCCGACGGCTCGTTGGCGGCGCTGCAACGCCCGGCCCCGGAGCGCACGGCGCACGCGGCGACGGTCCGCGCGCGGCCCGGCTTCTGCGCGTTCGTCGTGGCCAACCGCTCCGCTCGCGAGCGTCTGGCGATGTTCCGCATGCTCAGCGCCCACCGGCGCGTCGACGCGGCGGGGCCGGTGGGCCGGAACGTGCCGCCGATCGCGCCGGGGACGCTCGCCAAGCGGGCGTTCCTGCGCGGGTACCGCTTTGCGCTGGTGTACGAGAACCGCGCCTGGCCCGGGTACTGCACGGAGAAACTCGCCGAGGCCCTGGCCGCGGGGTGCATCCCGATCTACTGGGGCGACCCGCACGCGGCGCGCGACTTCAACCCCGCGTGCTTCCTGCGGCGGGAGGACTTTGCCAGCGATCAGGCCCTGGCGCAGCGCGTGATCGAGCTGGACACGGATGAGGCGGCGTTCATGGCGATGGCGGCGCAGCCGTGCTTTGTCGATGACCGCGTGCCGGAGTCGCTGAGCGACGAGACGGCGCGGCGGTTCATCCAGCGCGTGCTGGTCCACGCGGGCGTGCCGGGCGCGTGACGGGGGCGTGCGGGGGCGTGATTGGCACGAGGGCGCGAAGGAGTCATGGCACGCTGCCACTTCGCCACTGTGCCACTGTGCCACTCTGCCACTTCCCTCAGTGATGCCCGCCCTGGGTGCTGCGGGCCTCGTCGATCGCCTTGGTGATCGACTCGGGCGTCGCGTTCAGGTGCATGGTCTCATCGACCAGGCACGCCGGCGCACCCTCGCACAGGCCCAGGCACTCGAGCTCGACGAGCGTGAACTTGCCATCGTCGGTCGTCTGGCCGACCTCGATGCCAAGCTTGCTCTTGCACGCGGCGGTGATGCTCGCGTGATCGCAGACCTCGCAGGCGATGCTGCGGCAGACGGCCACCACGTGCGCGCCCTTGGGCTGGAGCCAGAACTCCTCGTAGAAGCTCGCCGTGTCCCAGACTTCCGCCGGGTTGACATCCAGGAACGCGCCGACTTCCTCCAGCGCCTGCCACGGCAGCCAGCCCCATTCGTGCTGCACCGCGTGGAGCGTCGGCAGCAGCGCGCCGCGCTTCTGCTCGTAGCGCGGCAGGATCTCGCGCGTGAGTTGTTCCTTCAGCGCGGCGGTCAGGTACGGCTCGGCGCGACGCGGGATCTTCATCCCCGCTGAGTTCTTGACGATCCAGGCCATGGCGGTCTCCGTCTTGCCGCGTGCGGCGGGCCGGCGTGCGATGGGCACAACGCCGACCGAGCCTCGCGGAACCGTGTCAGGGTAGCGACGCCAACGCCGCCCGGCCTTCGACCTGAACAACCACCAACTTCGACTCCTCCCGGGGGCTGAGCAGGCGCAGAAGCCCGCCCGCGCGCCCAGAACCGCGCCCAGAACCGCTGCTTGACCCGCTCCCAGATCCGCCGCCGGAGTCCGATCCGCCCCCGGGGCTCTCCGGCTCGGCCAGCGGGTCGAGCCGGATAAACGGCCGCGAGCCCGCATCGGCCAGCACGAATTCGTGCTCGAGCGTTTCCTTGGGGCCCAGGCGATGCCGCTCAGCGCGGCCCTCTTCGATCCCGCCGCGAGCGTCGAGCACGCCGACCTCCACCCAGACCACCTCATCGGCCATGTTCCGCAGCACCAGCCGAGCGGGCGAGATGGGCGACGAGGGCGCGCCGGGCGTCCCGGCCCCATCGCCTGCCGCGCCATTGGCCGCGCCGTTGGCCGCGCGATTGGCGGCGCGATCGGCCGCCGGCGCGGGTCCGCTGGCGGTCGTGGTCTGTGCCGATGTCATGCCTCCGCCCCCGCCCCCGCCCCCGCCTCCGCCTCCAACTCCGGCCCCGCGCCGCAGCGCCTCGGGCACGAGCCCCGGCGAGAACATCCCCCGCGTGCCTTTCTCGTGGATCATGAATGCGCCCCCCGGCGTGCGCCGGGCGATGGAGCCTTTGGCGTTGATCGGGCCCTCATCGGTGATCTTTGCCGATGGCGCGGCCGCATCGAGCGTGCCCCAGCGGACCATGTGCAGCCCGATGCCATCGGCCGAGGTCAGCAGGACAAAGTCCCCCGCGTTGCTGAGGCTGCGGCGGCTCGAGGGGGCGCGCGCCGAGAAGACCAGCGCCCCGCCGAAGTTGGGGTTTGCGGCCGCGGCGGCCTTGGTGTCGCCGACGGGGCCGGGGATGGCCGATTCGTGGCCGTTGAAGACGACGCAGACCTGGCCGGGGGCGAGGCGCACATCGGGAAAGATGAAGGCATCCTCGGGCTTTTTGATGGTGTCCTTGTCGAGCAGACGCATGCCGCGGAGGGAGACGGGGCGATCGAGCGGATTGAAGAGTTCGATGAACTCATCACCGGCGACCTGACGCGTGCCATCGGCGTTGGCATCGCCCGCATCGCCCGAGGGGACGGCGGCGAGGACCTCGGTGATCATGGGGGCGATGAGCGGAGCGGGGCCGGGGCCAGTGGTGGTGCCAGCCGTCGAGGCGGTGGCGTGCGCCGGACCCTCTGTGGCGCTGGCGGGCGAGGCGATGGCTGCGTTGGCCGCGTTCGCGGTGATGGCGGCAAGAGCGGCGATGGCGATGATCGCCGCCGAGCGAGCGTGGCCAAGTGCGCGAGCAGCAGTGCAGCCAGCCGCGAGGGGAAGGGGTCGCCACAAACCGCCAAGAGGCGAGGGGTTCATGGCGAAGAAGTGTAACCCAAGGGGATGGAAGGCCCGTAGGCCCGATGCGGGAAGCGGGTTCGCCGGTGATCGGCGGTGGAGAAGTTGTCGGCGAGGGTGGGGGCGGGCCGGGGGCCGGGGCGGGGGGCCGGTGGGCCGGGACGGAGGTGGTCCGGGTTCGGAAGTGGCCGCGGCGGGGCGTTCGTTCGCGGTGCTTCCCGGTGCGCCCGCTCAGCCCAACTGCCCCGCGAGGATGATGTACCCATCGGGATCGACGATTCGGAGCTCGCCCGCGGGCATGTAGGCGGGGTGTGCCACGGCGAAGACCGTGCGTGGCCCATCGCCGGGCTGCCAAGCGCCGCGGTACACGCCGCGGTCCCGCACGCCACCGGAAAGCAGCCGCTGCCTCAGGCCGGCGACATCCGCGCTGTACATGTACAGGATGACCGCCTGCTGCTCGGCATCCACCGGCCCGCTCGCTCGCGCGAGCATGATCTCCGCCGCGCCGCTTTTGGCCAGCGCCCAATACGCATCGCCGCGATCATCCTTCATGGTGCTTTGCGGCACAAAGCCGAGCAGGGCGTAGAAGTCCAGCGACGCCCGGACATCGGCCACGTGGATGAACGGCACAAGCCGATTGACCGCGTGGGAAGCCGACGTCGGTGGGAGCGTCGCCGTGTTCATGGGCGGATCGTACGCGCGGCGCTCCGGTGATCATCCGAACCGCGGAGGCGCTCAACGCGGGAGCGCGGCGTCGGTCCCGGGCGAACGGCTCCGCGAGATTCTGGTGTGGAGTCGGCGCGGCTGGTGCCGCGGGCACGGAACCGAGCCCGTGTTGAACGGGCGCTGAAGTGAGGAATCACCGGTTCGTCGCCACGCCCTTCAAGCCCGACGAACCGGTGGCATGCCAAGGGACGCAGTCGGAGGCACGCCTCCCGGGCCGGAATCGGGTGCGCGGCTCTCGGAATTCCTTCCTGAAGACCCCTTGACACAATAAGGTCAGGGTGGTCTACTTGGAACGGCATCGGCATGTCGCCGGTGTGCTCGGCCCCGCGGGTGATCGCCCGCACATCATGGATGGAGAGAGAGATGCTGCTCAAGCGCCTGTGCAACGTTGCCGCGATCGCGGCGGTCAGCGGACTCGCGTCGTCCTTTGCCGCGGCGTCGATCACGATCTCCACCGTGCCGATCGGCAACCCGGGCAACGCGCCGGACCCGCTGACAGGCTTCGGCTCCGTCGCGTACACGTACAACATCGGACAGACGGAAGTGACCAACGCGCAGTACGCGGCGTTCCTCAACGCCAAGGCCGCGTCGGACCCGTTTAGTCTGTACAACCCGGAAATGGCGGGGACGTTTGGCGGGATCACGCGCTCGGGCTCGCCGGGGTCGTACACCTACTCGACGATCAGCGGGCGTGCGAACCACCCGGTGAACTTTGTCTCCTTTTGGGATGCGACGCGCTTCGCCAACTGGCTGCACAACGGGCAGGGGAGCGGCGACACCGAGACCGGCGCGTATACGCTCACTGCGGGCGGGATCGCCAACAACACCGTCACCCGCAATGCGGGCTGGGCGTGGGCGGTGACCAGCGAGGACGAGTGGTACAAGGCGGCGTATTACCAGCCTCCCCTCCCAAGCACTTACAACCAGTATCCAACGCAGACCAATACGATCGACACCTCGCAGGTGAACTATGGAAACGCGATTGGCAACACCACGCCCGTCGGCTCGTACGCGGCCAACTATTTCGGCGCATTCGACATGGGCGGCAACGTGTGGGAGTGGAACGAGGCAATCATCCTCGGCTCTGCCCGCGGTTTTCGGGGCGGGTCGTTCGACGGCAACGACGGCCACCCGCGGCGCGACAGCCGCCCATACCATGGCCCGGCAGGCGAATTCAACAGCGTTGGATTCCGGGTCGCTTGGCTGCCCGGGCCTTCCGCTGCTACGTTGTTTGCGATTGGCGGGCTTGCGGCGTTGCGTCGTAGGCGGTGCGTCGGTCAGTGACCTTCTGATCTCCGGTTTCTTTACGATTTGAACGTTCACACACACGGGGCGGGGAGAGTGGCTTCGGTCCCGTGCCACCGCCTCCACTGGATTCGGCGTGGAGTCGGTGCGGCTGGACCCGCGAACAAAGGAACCGAGCCCATGTTGATTGAACGCCGCAGCGAGAAAAAGCCGGTTCATCGCAATCCCCCAAGCGCGACGAACCAACGGCACGCCAGGCGTCACGATCGGTGCCGCGACCCCGATCGGAGTCCCGCGACTACGACGGCTTGCTCACCAATCTCTCAAACTGTTTGTGCCAACTCTCAGTGGTCTGAATGATCGTCCAAGACAAGTCGTTGATCATCTCTACGGTTATCTCGACTCTCTGCAGAGCTTGAAATCGCGATTCAACAGGAAGGCCAAACTGGAGCTGGATCTGCTGGTTCGGTTCTACCATGCTCCCGATTCTCACTGGTTCGGTAGCGAATTCTGAGACGGTCGCCAGCCGAGCCCGGCGAAGTCGCAGCGTCATGTGCCGCTGCGACTCCTCGCAATGGGCAAGCTGCGTGATTCCGTTGTGGTGAGCGAGAACATTTCGAATCGCCCATGCCGACGACAACTCGCTTTCGTAGTTTGTAGTGATGCCACAGAGCTTGTGGAGCTCCGTGAGGGCGTCCGGGAGCCCTAGCTTGGCAGTAGGGTGTTTCTTGTTCGTCATAAGGCGGTAGAGTGCCGCAGGATCATCGAGCGACTCTGGGGAGACGCCAGGCAGTTCGAACGACTGTCCCTGATGCATCTTGATCGCCTTGGCCCCGAAGTACATCCAATTGATGTAGTGAAGCACCGCCTCGATCGACTCGCAGAATGAGAAGTGCAGTACACGCTGCGATGCGACATCGATCGATTGTTTCGTAGTGAGCGGCTCGGCGAGTGTCGAAATCGTGCCGTTGCCAACGTAGAGCGATTGAATGCTCTCGTTCGGTTGGACCCGGGAGAGTCCGAGCATCGCAGTCATTGCCCATCTTTCAGCTTCTTGGACTCTTTGGATCGCAAGAAATCGAAGCCGGCCGATGTCAAGCTGTCGGTCACTCGTCGGAATACTCATGTGACAGGCTAGGTCCTGTTTTGCGGATCGTTCGCGGGCAGTGCGGCATCGGTCCCGTTGCCCCGGGAACGAGGAGTCGAACCGTTGCTCGCCAAAAAACTAGGCTAGGCCCTGTCTGACGGATCATCCGGGGCGAGGAGGCGGAGGTAGCGTCGGATGATCGCGAGGTTCACGAACGACAGGAAGCTCGACGCGAGCTTGTCGTAGCGGGTGCCGACCCGGCGGTTCTCC